>JXWR01002106.1_pt1 | contig 13812 bp, 8 predicted proteins | sample 315541 | NCBI WGS metagenome assembly JXWR01 (sample SAMN03273951, study PRJNA271842) | soil metagenome | isolation source: rice field ambient CO2 | place: India: CRRI Experimental farm Cuttack,Odisha-753006 | collected 2013-12-17
AAAAAAAAAAAAAAAAAAAGTATTTTGATTTTTTATTTTGATTTTAATTTTAATTTTAATTTCAATTTTGATTTTAAATTTTTTGTTTACTTACTGTTTATTACTGTAGCACCTGAAGCAGCACAAACAGCCCTACGGCCTCCACGATGAACGTTTACACCAGTTTGCAAAATGATACCTCATACAAGACTATTGAGCTTGAGCCTGAGCTACTAGACATTGTCACCAAGAACCAAGAACCGTATGTGTTAGCTTAGACAGTTTGACAGGTCAACCGCTCAACCTAATTTTTTTTTCGCGTCTTTTTTTTTTCTTGAAAATTTCCGAAAGCGGAAAAAAATATTTGAAAAGAATAGCACTAACGCGTCGCAGGCTTTACTTCAAAGCGCCAAACAACAATAACGGCTTTGCCGTGCTATGCTCCAAGAACCAAACGTTCCAGCTCAAGAGAAAAAACCACTCGAATACCGTAATTGCGGCATACCACGAATTTACTGAGCAGGACTCAAGTTATAATGAAGCTTCCAACACTTACAATCTTGGGCAAGCTGATATAGCCAGCAAGAAAATTGTTGGCGTGACTTCATTTGATTCTGATTTCGAGTGCAGTTTGAGCAAGGGAACAATTGACACAATGAATTTGCCCGTGTATAATGGCCAAATCGGGTTCCAGCCCAATGAGTATCAGAAAAAGATTTCGGTGGAAGAGCTAAGGGATAATTCGCCTATTTCTGAGAATGAGTTTGAGCAGGTGTTTAGTGATTTGAAAGGGTCTGAAGTCAATGGTGAGTGTTTAAAAAGAAACTTTTTTTTTTGAGTTATGAGTGTATATATGTTATTATTATTATTAGTGGGCATACCATACTAACATCACAGGATACGCATGTATACTATCAGATAGATTCACGAGTGAAGCATTGAACATCATTATTGTTACCATTCTTGCCACTACCGGAAGTTTCAGCTCGATATCAATTCCAAAGCTTTACGAGAGCATCGGAGATGCCAGTAAATTTAGCTACAGCGTGGTGAAGACTGTGATAACCAAGTTCGCCGCTACAACGGCTGGCGCTCTGCAAGACTTGTACACGTTGGATGAAAAAGCAGTAGCCACATGGTATGGCATTGAAGCGTTGAAACTGCATGCTAAAAAACTTATTGCACCAAATGAGTTCCTAATCAAATGGAAAGGCATGTTTCCACAGTTGTACAGTGTCCCCATTGAGCTAAGCTGGCTTTGTGGGTATTTTGCCCGGCCGCTAAGTAACCGGATCCAGTATTTTCCCAAGCATTTTCTCTCCAAGGATGCGAAGGAAAGATTCAAAGAGTTGTTTGCGGTACAAAGTTCGTGGGAATTGGAGGAGATTACTCCGTTTGTGGAAGAATTGAACGTGAAGAAGCTCAAGATTGAAAAGTTTATCATCAAGTATGCCAGGAAGAGAAACGAGGGCAAGAAAGTTGTGGTGATGGCAAGATGATGATGATGATGATATGAAAGCTATAGCTTGCTGGCCAAGCGCATGCGCATAATAATATGTGAGCCGCAATAAGCGATTGAGGATGGCGAGTGCCAAGTGCAGATCCTGGCCCGCAACGAGTGTCAGTCTCTCTGTCTGCACTGGGAATGGGACAATGTAAAGATAATGTTGGTTGCCGTATGTAAGTAATAATTGTGGAATGCGACAAGGGGACTAAAGCCGAAGACCGGCGAAATATGTTAAGCAATACACAGAATGGTATACTCAAGTACGATACAAAAAGTTACACGTAAGCACAAGGGCAGGGGCAGGAACAGGGAAGTGTGGATATAAGGATTACAATTAGTGATTACAGAATATGGATGTATGGATGGATGTATGGATAGATGGATGAATGGATTGATTGATTGATTGATTGATTGATTGATTGATTGATTGATTGATATGGTGTTATGGTGTTGTCGGAGTTATTTTGTTTTGTTTTGTTTGATTTTTGTCTGATTTTGTCTTTACTTTTTTTTCTGCTCTGTGCTGAACAAATCAACAGCGACAACAACTGGCAGTAGTAGTAGTAGTAGTAGTAGTAGTAGTAGTAGTAGTAGTTGTTGTAGTAGTAGTAGTCGTCCAACCATTGTACGCTTACGTCTGTAGCCCTTGTAGCACACGTCCATGGCAGAACGAGCCCATTGACCACACACCACCATCGTAGCACCACCGTAGAGCGAGTCTCTGTCTCCGTCGGATTGTGCTAGGCGTGTGTGGATTGTTGTTGTCCAGGTGAGGGTGCGTTCGTCTTCTTTCTTGCTCTTTCTTTCTTTTCTTCTTGCTCAATCAGCACAACCTCCAGACACACAAGAGAAAACATAAAGAAAAAAAAAAAAAAAAAAATTTTTTTTCTCTCTCTTCCTCATTGCCATCCTCTTACTGCCTTCTCTTTGCTCTGCTTCTCCTAGACTCCCTCCAGCTGCTGCTCTTCTGCTCCCCCTGTATACCTTGTCTGGCCCCTGGTCTCTTTTGCTGTTGTGCTTTTCCTCTTCTCTCGCCATTCGCAGTCCTTGTACTATAGCTAGCAGCTAAATCCCCCAAACCATCTCACCTGCTTAGCCACCGCTTAACTACTGTTAGCCACAACCTACAACAACAGCCACACTCCTTCCTCCACTTGGATGATCTCGCCGTGCCTATAGATACAACCTGCTCTGCCATTGCCATCCTTCCATTTCAACACTCTTCCTGGGGCTTCTTTCACCGTGCTGGGACTCTCTCTCCTCCTCCTCCTCCTCCTATTTGCGTATAAATGCCAACCGACAGCCATTCTCTCAACAAGAATAATGATCCCCAATCCTCCCACAACAGCTACAGCAAATCATCCAGCAATAACCGCCAACAGCAGCCAGATCTTCACAATGCTATCCTCTCCAATATAGCCGCCAGCCAGCACCACCCACACTCACACTCACACCACCAGCTGGCCCACATCCATCCAAACTACCAGTTTCTCCCTTATGTTCATGGCACTACTACTACTGCTGCTGCTGGTGCTTCTAATCCTACTCGCACTGGCGCTACCGCTGTCCACCAGGACCAAAACGGACAATTTCAAAGTCCAGTTACCAGTATTGACTTCCAGCAAATCCCCTCTCAAAACCCATTCCATCAGCATCAACAAGATCCTCATCAGCCGCAACAACATCAGCAAGATCAACACAACCGCAGCATGTCTCATGATAACAGAATAGCGTCTGATCCAGTCGTCAATCCATACCAGTTCACTCACCATCAGCAGTCCCAACCTCTGCTGCTGCTGCTGGTACTGCTGGTGCTGCTGGTTCCTGATATCTCTCACAACCACCACCTCCACCAGCAGCAGCAACAACAACAACACAATCACCACCGCGTTGCTAATCAAAGAGCTACTCTGTCATCGTCTATCCCAATGGCTGCAATGCCACCAGCTGCTACTTTTACAATGAGCCGTCAACAACCTCTTTCGGCCGCCAATACCAACCCCGCCACCGCTGCGCTAAGCTCCTCATTAGCACAAACCGCCATGCCAGCACCTTCCATCATTTCAGGTACAATGTATCATCACCAACAACCGCTCGCCATTGAAACAAAAAAAAAGCGTAATGTTAAAGAACCGTCTCAATCTGACCTTGACTTAAAAATCCTCATCAACAATGTCGACCAATTTTCTCTCAAGGATCTCGCCTCACTAATCAGGCAGTTGGAAGTAGATGGTGGCATCATTGAAAAAAAATCCAAGCTCAATGACAAGAAGCAAAACATTACAAAGGTCGCCCCCATTGATGGAAACGCTGATCCTCAGGAAACAAAGCTAGATACTCAGCAATTCAAACAGACTTTGTTATCTTTGCCCGCCGCAAAAAGGCAACAATTGTTTGGTACCGCATGGCTTAAGAAAGCTTGCAAAGTCTCCAACGAGTCCCATGTTCCAAGAAACAGAATTTTCGCCAAATACGTAACCATCTGCGCTGATCATGGAGTGCCTTCATTATCACCAGCGCCTTTTGGTAAATTATTGAGAATGATATTCCCATTCATTACAATTCATAGATACGGTGTCAGAGGTCAAAGTAAGTATCACTATTGCGGGATTCAATTAATTGAAAATGAAAGCGCTTCAGAAGTAGCATCCCCTTTGAAAAGTGTCTTTGATGGAATTGATTCAGCAATCACATCTCTGACTCAGTCGCCATTGTACTCTGCTACTCAATTGAGTCCTGCTTCAACCGTTTGCTCATCCTTTACTGGTCCTTCAATGCTACAATTGCCACCACATGCTTCTGCGTCTTCTAGGTCTGCGTCCGCATCTGCTTCAGCAACAGCAGCAGCAGCAGCAGCAGCCTTAACTGCCAGTTTCACAGATTACTGCGAGGACCCAGGAATGAAGTTCACTCCAAATTTGCTATCTCAGTTGGAAACCTTTGGCACTTCGGTGAATGTCGAAGAAGAGCTTCACTTGTTTTTAAAATTACCATCAATTGAACCATTTTTGCCTTCGTCGGAACCATCCAATAGCGATATTGCTGCAACTTTGTATTCATTGTACAAGAGCCACTGCACTTCGGTGTTTGAATCGCTAAGATATATGAAACTTAAAACTTTGCAAAAATCGCTAAACCTGTTTCAACGATCATTGACCAATCCAGTCTTCAGGCTATATACCAGCGAATCAGTAATGAAATGGGTGCAAAAATCCGACATTATCATGTATCAAAGCATCTTGAAAATGTTGGGCAAGCTCACCCTTCAAGAAGTTCCAGTGCACGTTCTAAAGCAACTAAAACATATTTCAAACGTTTATCCAACGTTGCTTGCTGAAAGCTTGGTCAATTTGCCCAAAAGACTATGTTATTTGAAGTTGACTTCAGCAAAGAAGTTTTGCAATTTGATGGCTAAAATTGTGGAAATTTCTCAGCTTTGTGCCAAAATCGGTGGCCTTATTGGCAGTAATAGTGCTGATGCTAATGTGGCTAAAGCATTGTATCATTCCTGGACTGATAATGTTAATGCGACAGATATTGTATTGCAAGAATTTACCTTGCATGACAACAATGCAGAGATTTTAATCAAGGTTCTCAGTCACGAACTTCCAAATCTTCTACTCGCTGAACCTGGTTCTGATCTTACAGAAAAACTACCTACTAGTGCCACTCCTACAACAGCTACCAAGTTGGAAGGACTTATCTTCAAATGGCTAAGCTACACCAGTACGCTACCTTCAAGAATTCACAACATTTCTCCCAAGATTTTTGCTCTCCTTTTGAACAATTTGTTAGATTCTGCACTTAAGTCAATTTTTTACATTGACGAACAATCTTTTGTTGCATGGTGGAGTATCAAAAGCTGGTTGATTGAATGGTTGAATTGGTACGGTGAACTAGGTGGGTTTTTGGCAATGTTTGAAAATGAACATGCAAATGAAGCACTAATGAATAGTCTTGCTAGTGCGGGAGAAGAGTTGATGCGGTCTACAGATACGTTGGAATCATTAATGGAATCAACAATGATGAAGGGTGATGTTTCTGCTAATACTACTACTACACACACTACTAACACTGATTTAGGAAATTTTAGTTCTGTCAACAGTCATCCTGATTTAACTCAGAATAATGATAGCAGTATTTTGAGCATCCATCATAATGAAAATAATAACAATAACAATAATGGTAATAATAATAATAATAATAATATCAATGTTGAGGTTAACGTTCCAGCAAACAGTAATAGTAATATCATTACCAGCCATCACCAAAATCATAACAATGGTAAAAACATTGAAAATTTGAATAATATCGACAGCGTCAACAATATTAATAATCATCTCGGTAATCCTAACGGTATAAACATTACTGATGAAGAAAACCAAACTGAAGAAATTGTCCCCCGTTCATTTAATGGTGATGCCACTACAGGTTCCAACAACAACGCTAATGACAGTGTTAATGTCAGTGGTGATAGCAACACTAATTTTAACTCCAACGGGAATGAAACTGCTAACGATGATGGAAAAATTCCAGTAGACTTGTTAGGCGGATATTTTGGCCCCGTTGACGAAAAGGAATTGATGGCGTTTTTCTCGTGAATGACATTATGGGATGCTTGGTGGCTCTTCGAGATGGCTGAGATAATTATGACGATCGTTTATTACACAAAAGCGAAAGTGCAAGCATGAAAGACCTAAACGAAACGAATTCATAACTAAAAAGTAATTGAAAACAGAAAATGAAGAAAAAATATATATGTATTAAAAAATCAAAATTGAGATTAAAAGTGCTGTTTAGTTGCTTTCCTTGCGTTTTTGAAACAAGATGCTGTTATGTGGGACTTTAGTCTCGATACTGCATAAAATTTTTATCCCGCATTTTAAATGTTGAATGTTGAGAATCTATTGTTACTTTTATTGCCAACAGTATGGCCATATTTTCATTTTTATCACCGATATCATTGTCATTATCATTGTTATTTTTACAACCATTTTTCGTTCTTTTATGATTATGTTGATGAGTTGAATTAAGTCATACAATCATGCTTTTATGTCCTCTATCTCCTTTTGCATTTTAATTTGAAAAAAAAAATTGTTTTTTTTTTATTCTTTATTATATTATTATATTATTATTTTATCATTTTATCATTTTATAATCATCATTTTTTACTTTCGTTCATTCATCCATTCATTCATTTACTCGTTCGTCCATTCGCTCATTCATTCGATCGTATGATTATCTAATCTTTTGATTTTTTTTCTAGTTCTTCAATCCTTCAATCCTTTATTCGATTGACCCTTAATCATTCTAATTAACCGATTAAAAACGAAAAAAAAAAAAAAAATTTAGTCATTTCCATTGTCATTATCATTATCATTATCATAATCATTATCATAATCATCGTCACAATTCTTACGCTAGTTGTAATCATCATCATTCTTTGCTTTTTTTAATTTTTTTTCTAGCTTCTATTGTCTTTTTAATTTTTGTCTATTTTTTTCAATTTTTCTATTGTCTTTTCATACTCTTCTCTTAATTTTTCTATTGCGTTCATTCATTTATTGTCATACTATACAACTATTATAATAGTTATAATTATCTGTTCATATTTCATATTTTATGCTTTCATACTTCCATACTCTATATTGTTTCCAAATCTTTTGTTTTGTAGCAGTTCATGAGCATTAAATAAACACTCAAAACAACGTCAAAAACTAATGAGCGGTTACGGTATATGTCTGACAGCATGCACCTGCTGCTGTAACGCTACACAAAGCTGTTTACTTTTGCCAATTACAACCCTATTTGAAGTATTTTCTAAACAAATGAACACCACATGGTATATGTTATAACGTAAGTTTTTAGCAAGTCACAACAACATACAAATCAATCTTTTCATTCTCTGAATAAGCATGAAGCGCTCCACAGAACCTATATATACATCCCTGAAGTAACATAACTATTCAAGTTTGATCTCTTCACAATGTTCTCAGTAAACAATTCGCGCTTTGATTCGTTAAGTTGGAAAACTTCCGAAATTACCTTCGTCGCCGCAATCACCGAATCATTATTAATTCTTTCAAAACTGGCAGCTCCTTCAGAATCTAAAATCAAATTGACGGCCCTTATGCCATTAAGGGTGGCGGCTGACATTATCAGGGCAGTTATCCCCGATATGAAATGTGGTGGTCTCAAGTTGCTGATTTGTTCAAATATAGAGTCGTTAAATTGAGCTTCATCGGATGATGAGATTGACGATTTTGGTATGCTAGCAAAATTAGACAATTTGCCAATAGATTCATTATAATTCAAAGTACATGGTGAAATAAGCAAAAACTCTTTTGGCTGCCAGAATTGCACAATGTGTTTACTGAGTTGGTTATTGGTGATAGGATGAGATCCGGTCAAGTTTGGTACTACAATGGCATTGGTTTGGAGTTCTTGGATTCGAATAACGTCAATGGCAAATGGCTTAAACGCTTCATTAGGAGCAACAGCAGAGTATAATTGCTCGTCTTCTAAATAATTGAATTCTTCGTCTTCATTGTCATCATCACCATTGTCAATTAGCAGCTGCTTTTGCTTTTGCTTTTGCTTTTGAAGTAGAGCGACATCCTTCTTGATGGAAATGGTGGCAATCACTTCAGATTCCGCTGGCAATGAATCAAGAATAAATTTCAAATTGTAAGGCAAAACAAGCAATGGGTTCAGCTTGTTAGCTGCAAATATGGCATCATCTTTAGCTTGCGTTTCAATTGTAGATAAGTAGCTCTGGTAGCTTGGTTGTTGTTGCTGATGTTGAATAATCTCGTCGTTGTTGTCAAGTTCCGACAATTTATGTCTAGGCGTACGTTCAAATTCAGACCATGGTTTAAACTAAATACAAAAGATTAGTAAGCTGCAATATAAACAGTAAAACATTTTCTAGCGTAAAAATTCCATACGTACAATCATTTTATAGGATATCTATGATAGTTGAATGGCAATGGGCTTTGAAAGAATGCTATTCGCCAAACTCATCACCTTTGGTCGCCTTCTTCAGTATGCAGAATCAGAGCATCGCTAGGAATTCGTAGTAGTGGACGGGTAATACTATTTTAGGGATTGTCGTTTGTGGATTTCTTTCCTTTATTAGCGCTTATTTTTTTGGTTTTCCTTTAAAGGGGAAGACAATGTAACAAAAAAAAATAAAAAAAAAAAAAAAAGAATCATTTTCTTAAGAAGAACATAGTTTGGATGATAATATACTTGATCTTCATTATTTGTTAACCTATTTGTTGTATATTCCAGCACTTAACATTCACTCTCCAGTAATCAACGCTTTTCTTAAAGCTGTATATTGAATCACAAGTTGCAACTGCACTCTCCTCATACATCATACAAGTAGACATAAAGTTTATAAACTTAGGGAAAATAATAGTATAACTAGGTAGAACAAATAACAACATAATCAAAAGAAGAATGGCGACGTATAACGAAATTCAACCAAAGAAACTTGGTAGTAAAAAACAACTGAAGATGTCTAAACAGCAACAGACACCTCAACAACACCAACAACAACCGCCATCTAACCAACTGACTACCATTCCGGTGGCATTGCAGGATTTTTCGGTGGCCAGTTTTAATATGATGGATCGGTATAATTTCAACGAGGGGCAAAGGGAATCATGTCGGAATCAAATCAAGTATCTTGTTGAAAAAGCCATCAAAGAAAATAAAATCTGGCAAAATGATTGGGCAAAACAGAAGTTACCAATATTTGATCCATTGGTTCCTTTAGAATTGGAAGTTGATGTGCGTGACAGTAGTATTAATAACCATGTAAATAACAACAGCAGAGTACCAAGTGTCAAAAACAAGATGAATTCTAGAGTTTCAAAGGACACTAAGAAGAGAGGTTTTGCACATGAAGGTAATTCAACTGATTATGATTCCGAACAACGTAAAAAAATGAGAGGAGCACGATTCGAAAGAGAATTGAGCACAGATATAAATCAAAGCAGAGTATCAGATAATGAATTTGGTTATGAAGATAGAAACAAAAAGTTGGTTGGTATATGCCAGGACTTGGAAAAAAAGTATTTTAGATTAACATCAGCGCCAGATCCTTCGAGAGTACGTCCATTGGAAGTTTTGAAAAAATCATTGGAATATATTCTTGCCAAGTTTAATAATAATCTTGACGTTAAATACAATTACATTTGTGACCAGCTAAAATCCATTAGACAAGATTTGACTGTGCAGTTGATCCAAAATGAGTTCACTGTGCACGTCTACGAAACACATGCCAAAATTGCCATTGAAAACAATGACTTGGGTGAGTATAATCAATGTCAAAGCAGATTGAAAACGCTATACAGAAACAGTGATATTGAACTGAAAAACAAATTGGAGTTTCTTAGTTACAGAATATTGTATTACATTTTGACGGAAAACTACTCTGAAGTTTGTAAATTGAAACTTTATGAATTATATGAAGAGGAAGTCAGTTTTAGAAAAAAGTCACTAAAGGGTCCCCGTATGCAAGTGAGCAGAGAGACAATTGAGAAACATATGAATTTCAAGTCGAAAGCCGGGAATGTGTTTATAGATTTCTCCTTGAGAGTCTTTGAGTACATTTATAGCTCTAACTATCATGAATTTTTTCAAGTTTATGAAAAGGTTCAAAAATTAGACCGACTGAATATTTACCGAGGAACTTTTCATATTTTTCTCAAGTTTTTGAGCTTAATTATAGAGAAATTCCGTATAAAGACACTCTTCATTATGTCAAGAGCTTACAGAAAGTTATCGTTGAATTTCCTTCAAAAAGAGTTGAAATATGAATCATTACATCAAGTAAATCAGTTCCTCAAAGAAAAGAAATTGAATCAATATTTAACTTTGTCTATGAATAATGGTGAGAAGGAGGATAACTGGTTTTTTGAGCTTCATTTGGCAAAGGACCGTATAGTATCTTTGCATAGCAGTACTTACAGAAAAGTTGACATTAAAGGCCAAATTTAATTTTGGTTGGCTCAATGCACAACTATACGGGAAGACTGAAATGCTTGAAGCGCTTGGACATCAAATGGAGTCTAGCTGTCTACATTATTCTTATCTCAACATATCTAGGTCTGGTACCGGTTGTTGAAACTGATTGCGCCTCAAACTCCGACTGTGCTGAAAAGCTGTTAGTTACAAGCTCCAACTTTGCTAAACCACTTTATCATACCAAATTCATTATCTGCATTCACTGGCAAACCATTGTAGAATCGAGTATATACTGTACTATAGCTAGCTATTTAGAATTCGTAAGATTTTCATAGAGGGTAGTGCAATTAATACTAATATTAATACCAATACTAGCGTTATTTTTTTATGGCAGTGTTTGTGTGTACCGAGTAGCCAATGCGTTGGTTTGTTTGTTTGTTTGTTTGTTTGTTTGTTTTGCTGCAAAATTTTCAGCTTATAACATCAATCAAAAGCAGGAGTTAAAGCCATTAAATTGTAGTTCAATTTATTTCTTTCATCAGCAATGTCCATGTAATGTTGAATTCTATCAAGAACAAGCCTTTCATTCAAAACATCATCACCAACACTTTTACCCAAATCAATTGGGCCTTTTCTTCTACCATCAAGTTCATACAAATGACCATCTTTTTCATTGTATACAAAACTTATAAAGTGCAATTCCACATCATCATCAGCCGCAGGAGCTTCTGTTTGCCCCTCTTGAGCGGCGTCAGCATATTCATTTTCCAAATTCTGAATTAATTCAGTACGCTGGTCGGTAGTTCTTACGTCTTGCAAAGATTTAGTGAATTTGTGTAATTTTGAGTCCGGCTCGATATCGTTTTCGCTCACGTTAACAATTGAATGCAAGAGAGCATATAAGCCACAAGCATTTTTGATATTTTGCGGGAACCAGTAAATTTTCTCATCTTTTGGATCGTTGGGGATTTGGTAAGTTGGCAAGCTCGAATCAATTGAGTTCTTCAACTTTTCAAAATTTTCAGTAATCGGAAACAACAAGATGATTGCCTTCACTGGACGAGGAATGAAGGCAAGAAGATCAGGATCCGTTAGTGAGTAAACATCATTGAACTGGAATTTGCGAGAAAGACCCAAGTTGTAAGCTAGTTGGCTAAATACTGTTGGGTTGGATTCTAATGGGACCACGGCTCTAGACATTGTTGTGCACTGCAGGACGTTATTTGGATAATTGGGGATAATCAGTAGCTATTCCAGGTGTATGTTTGGAAAAGTATCGATAAAACCTTTGATCAATTAATGTTTCAGAGGTCCAGTTAAAGCGATGGCAAAACAGAAACAAGCTCACAAAGAATAAAACGCTTTTGATAAATGTCTTTTTTGCGATGCGCTTCCCAGGCAGGAAATACCAATATAACGCAGATCGATCGGACATAATTACGTCACTGGAAAAGTGGTAATACAATACACAACAGAAACCAGCCCAAAGCAGTAGCTCTTACAATATACAAAAGAAAACCTCATTAGCTCAGAAACGGCAATAGAGTCACAATATATATATATATATATTAGATAAAAAATAAGATGTAAACCCCAAGCGAAACGATATCAGCACGTAGCAAAAAATCACCTCCAAGAGGGCTTCCCACTAGCAGACACCATATTATACAGGGTTGGTAACGCTTTTCTCCTTCCGGCCATTTGTGCTCATATAAAGATGGAGGAGAACTTTTATGGCTTGGTATTCCAGAAGTGAAATGTGTACCGAAAGGAAACAAGAGAAGAAAAAGAAAAGAAAGAAAAAAAATGTGAGATGGGCTGTCTTTTATGCTGTTTATTTTGGCTCTGGGACCTTTTTGCCAGTGAAGAAAAAATTTTATGTGATGAAAATTTTACTACCCGGACAGAGCGTATATCGCATACACAGAGAGTGACGAAGCTCTTGCACTCTGCTTATATATAACAGAGTGGTTGGCTACTGCTTTTACTTCAAAGTCTACGAGCAGGCTTGTTGTTTGGAAAGAGAAATGCAACTTCACTGTAAGCTTACAACAAAGGGCAAAAGCAAACAATAACGCAAAATGTTTATTCTATGTACAGTAGAGGACTAATATGCACACTTTAATATCCAGTAATTATCGATCTTTCAGGCAATCTGCTAGCCACTTTATCCCAGTCAATACTTTCCCAGACTCTGTCCAAATAGTTCTTTTTGCCAAACACACCATAGTCGTACAAGTAAGCCTTTGGCGAAGCATCAATAGCCAACACTGGCACCAATTGTCTCTTGTTTTGATAGAATGTGTTCTTGGCTTCTTCCAATGATTCAAAGACAGTATGCTTGTAGCCATATTCTGTGCTCAAAGTGTTTTCTGAAGCAAAGCTTTCTGCACCGTCATTAGTACCTTCGGCTTTTTGCTTTTCGAGAGCTTTTTGTTCCTGAGTCGTTTTGTGCAAGAATCTAAGGTTATCCAAAGCTTCAGAAGCCTTGGAGCTTGGTTGACCGGCATTGTAAGTATTGAGGATAAATAGCTGTTCGTATTGATCGGTTCTCTTTTCTAATTTTTCAGCAGCCAACCACACAAAGCCGTCGCCTTTGATGGCCAATGCAGAGTTCAAAAGCAAAGTTCTGAATTCGTGTATTGATCCAAATGACGCAACTAACCAATCGTTCAATTTCTTGTTCAATGGCTCATTTGGAAACTTGTAATTCAAAGATGGACTTTGCAATAAGCTTTTTGCCGTGGCTTTTTCAGGAAGTTGTTGTTTTGCTGGGTCGCTTATTGGTGCCAAGCAGTCAAATGCGAATTTGGTATTGTATAATAATGATGCATTTTCGTACAACTGTTTCTTAGTTGGTTCATTGTAGAAATTAGAAATGATGTGTTCTAAGCTATGGGATACGCCAGTTGGTTCAACTGCACTTGCATCGCCACTTTGAGAAGCACTGTTCAAGTTATTCACGTAATGCTGACCTCTAGAGTACCATGCGGTTTCTAAACCTTTTGGAGAGTACAATCCACTGAGACCTTGGCTTTTGGTTTCATCGAGATGTTGGAGTTCTGGAAGAGTGTATATAGATCTTTGTAACTGGTGGCTTCTCAACACCTTGGTGGAGCTGCGCAAGCTAGGCGTCACTGCTCTGAACATTGTGCTTGTCTATGTGTGTGTGTGTGTGTGTGTGTGTGTGTGTGTGTGTGTGTATTAGCGATAACTGTATGGTGATCTACAGGGTGGTGTCAAGCTTTGGATAATTGTAGTCGTAATAACATTTGATGAATTTTTCGTTTCCAAAAAAGAAAAAAAAAAAATCAAAAAAATTAAAAAATTTACCCGATGTATGCGAGTGT
>JXWR01001484.1_pt1 | contig 13782 bp, 5 predicted proteins | sample 315541 | NCBI WGS metagenome assembly JXWR01 (sample SAMN03273951, study PRJNA271842) | soil metagenome | isolation source: rice field ambient CO2 | place: India: CRRI Experimental farm Cuttack,Odisha-753006 | collected 2013-12-17
TGCAGCATATGATCGCAGCCTCCAGCTCCGCCGTCGTTTACCCAATGTAGACCTCTGCCCCGCAGCCACTCCAATATCCGAAAGCAAACGGGCAGGCTGGCCAGAGGTCTTCCGGCAACGAGTAGAAACAGAGAAAGCACCAGAGCAGAAACGGAAACAGCACCAGCACCAGCACCAGCACCAGCACCAGCAGCGAGCTAGATAGCCAAACGTTGATACACTATTTGATACTGTTGGCACTAGCATTAGAATATGAAAAAAGAATTAGTGACCCAATTATTCCCCTGACATGCCGCGCCATGACAGGTCTAGTTCGCGGTTGTTGTGCTCGTTGTGGCTGTTGTTCTTCAGCGACTAGTGAGTAAAAGTATTATTTGTTACTAACGGCTAGTCCAACTAAAAGCTGCAGAGACTCAGGATTATCCATTTTAGCCACACAGGTGGAGATCCTGGTCCGGTATGGTGTTGCTGGCTAGCAAATTCTACTGTTTTAGCTCAAGCTAAAGCGAACACACTCTCTATAGAGCTCGCTCTTCCTTTCGTCGGGTGTAAATGATAGAGGTCGCCCGAGCGAGCAGCCAGAATGCATATTCTTGCATATACAGAGCACATACCGCATGGCCCTAATGCACATTATATGCATCCGCACCCCAACTACCGGTGGATACTGCAACTATTATGCTGGAAACTGCAAACAGCGCGTTGACGCACAGGCCAATCTGCCAAATAGAAACACAAACAGAGTTCAGAAAAAAGAATTGAATTGTTTTTGTTTTCTAATTATTCTTTTCTTTTTGTTTGAGAAGTTCAGAGTTTGAATTTTTGTTGGAAAGAAAGCCAAGCGCACCAAATGCATGTTACGCATCGCATTGCTCTGATATGCAGGCGAAAATTCTCCAGATCCTCAGGATTCCATTAAATTTGGTTAATCAGTGTGTCCATCGGATGCGAGTGTTTGTCATCGCAAACGCCTTTTCCTCTTCTATTTTTTTTTATTTTTTTCGCCTCCAGCACCAATAAACATACATCATATCCACAATTTCTTCTTTTTGGTTTTTGATTTGTACCTGCTTAGTTTTTGTACTTTTCTCTTCTGTATCTGTCTCCCCCTTTCCACGCCTTTTAACTGCTTCTTTGCTACTAATACCTGCTACCCGAGTATCTTTACTCCGTTCCAGCCCCTTGTAACCGCCACTGCTTATTAGTACTATTCTTTCATCCTCAAGCTAGGTGTTGCATTATTAATATAACCAGTTTGGCCCTAATAATCAAAATAATTCCAAATAACGGACAATACATACGATTATATTAGCAATGAACAATAACATAGCAAAATCGATGTCGCCAATAACGCCCTTGAATTACCAACAGCAGAGTCCAATTCAGAAAGGGGCAGCTGCCAATGATACTGAAGAAGAAGAGCTCTACAAAGTGAAGAGATCAAGAAAGTCTCACAGAAAATCAAGATTAGGTATGTAATTTCCATAATTGATTTCTTTCGGTTATTGCTCCCTTCGTAGAATAACTGTCATCATGATTGGGGGTGAATTAGTTCGGCTCATTGATCCAACTCTTACCGAGAATTTTTATCGTTGTTTTTAATTTTACAAAGTGAAGCAAGTTTTGCTAACCTGATTTATAGGTTGCTTGCAATGCAAAAAGAAGAGAAAGAAGTGCGATGAACAGCTTCCAGTTTGCAGAAATTGCAGATCAAGCATAAATGTATGTGTTATTTACGTTCTATTACAGTCACAATGCTTTTTTGTTTTATTTTTTGAAATGATACTAACAGCCACTACAGAGCAGATGCAGTTATCTTGATTTATCCGAAAATGAGAAGCAAAAAATTGTCGTTGCCCACAAAAAGCTTCAGGCAATTGAAAAGTTCAGTGTCACGAAGTCGGATAATAAAAAAAATCATGTCAATACTGCATACTCTATGAGAGGCTTACAAACCGAATTGGATTTCCCAAGTTTGACTGATGGCCCATTATCAGCCTATTTCAGTTATAATCAAATGAGCAATAATGACGCTGACCATACGCAGACCTATCACAACAGCTTTGTTTCGAACCATGGTCAAACTAGCAGTGGGTTACCTGGCGCCGAGAAAGTTAACAGCACCTTCAAGCTTCACAAAGTATACGAAAAGACTACTCCTCCACTGCAAAGCGAAGTCACACAAATGTACACTGAAATCTTTGATAGAATTAAGTATTTTGCAAAGTTGAGACTTCTTATGATGTCTTTAGTTGAAAAAGCCTTTATCAATGCTAGAAGCTCTCAAGATGTTTTCTATTCTTTGCTTACTTTTTCATTGCAGTTGATGTTCGAAAAAACGATTTTGAAAAGAGAACATTTGCAATCTTTATCCAATCTTCCTGTGAAACCCAAACATCCCCAAAGTTATGTTTTCGATAATCTCACTTTGACCAGGTTGCTTTATGAGTATCAACATAAGAAAGATATATTTTTCAAAGTAAATCGACAAGAGTTGGATAAATTGTTAGTCGCTCATTCAATTCCCGAGATTGTTGCTAATGATGAATTAAGCAGGAATGTTTTATTTAAAGTTTCTTCGATTGATGATGTTTTATCCCTTGATGATTTTGGTAGTCTATACATGAGACTCGATGATTTCCGCAATAATGTAGGGGACTACACATACTACAAAGATTACAAGCACAAGTACATGAAAATTTTAGAAAACCTTTCTCCATATTCTTTGCAATTCCCAACAAATTTGTATTATGGTTTACAAAACAGCATAATGTTAACATCCATTTCCGAGTCTATCAAATCAGTCTATGTCCCAAGTTATGATCATGCTCCACTCGTGGAATTTTACAATGATTTGGTCCTGTTTGGTAATTTTTTGAAGAAAAACAAGTTGTTTTTCAACATGAGTATGCAAAAAGATATCGATGAAATTAAGGACGACTACAAATTGCTTGCTGATTTTGTATCCAGTTGTATCCAACAGGTTTTGCCGGCTGTGAGAAACACTGATTACACTTTATTGTCGCCTGCTGTTTACTTTTCGTTGAGCAAGCGCTGGACTCAAATTTTGCCAGAGTTAGTTGTCCTTATCACCAATAATTCAAGCGTTTCGGGGCTTAAGAAAGTTTTTGCTCTCTACTTTTATGCTGCTTTCCAACTTTTTTCTAACATTTTTGGACAAACAAGATATTTCTTCATTATGAAAAATCTTCATATTGACTATTTGGCCACTGGCTGGTTCAATGGTAATGATTTCAAGGAGTTGTTCAACAGTGGTGAGATCAAGAATCCATATGATCAAATGCTCAATACTCACCTTAAATCGCACTCGATTTACCTTATTAGATTGATTTCGTTCTTCAGAATGAGACGTTTGATCATCTTGAGATATTTGAAGTTGAACACCAAAAATGTTATTGATTACACCAATGATGACGCAGCATTCAAGAAACAGCTTATAAAAAACAATGCTAATGAAGTTCATATTAAAAGTTTCAAAGAAACTATTTTTAAGCCTGAACATTTCATCCACTGTGCTGATCCTGCCCAGCTAGAAAATGAGGATGAAGATGAAAATTATGACACTGGCTCCGAAGATTTGGAGAATGAAGAAAGCCTAGATGGCTTTGACATTGCCAACCATAGAGTTATTCGTTTTTCAAGACCAAAAGATGAAGTTGAGACTTTTTTTGTGCTGGATTATGAGACTTATACCAAACATTACTATAATAATTTCAGCTCAATGCTTATTAAATATGTTTCTGAAACCAGTAATACTGCAAATCCTAATATTAATGCCCATAGATTTGAGCAACTCACCAATGACTTGAATCAGTTTCTGCTTTACAGCTTTGTCAATTCTAACAATAATCTGTCATATTTTGATGTGCTGAAAGGGTTATTAAAGTTTGACTTTAATCCGTTTGAAGATCTTGAAAAACATCATGACCTCAAGTCCAACATTCAGTCTATTGCCTTTGGTATCATTTCGAAGTATTTGGAACAAAAAGCACATCTTTTGAAGAATTTCAATTCTCAAGCGGCTAATAACATGGTGAGTTCCACCTCAGAGTCGACAAAACTTGATAACGTTAGCACTATTTCATCAAGTTTGCTCGCCCCAACCTTTGAGCTAGGCTACTTGCAAAGTGAAAAGCTCAGCTTGGATCTGTTTACTGAGATTGATACTGATATTCAGTTCTCACAATCTCATACTGACACACAAGCTTCACAACTGGCCCCAACACAAGCACAACAAAACCTGCATTCAACAGCACCAATTACCGATTATTCATACTCTAGGAATAGTATTTCGTTTACCTCCGGCAGCAACAATGATTTTGGTAGTGAAGCTGTTAACCATAGTGTTAATCATAGCAATGCAAATTCAAATGCAAACAATATGTTGGAGTCGGCTCAGTCAAACATGTATTATGGTTCATCGTTGCTTGACCAGACTGGTGGGCTAAATGGCATGAGCTTCAATGCTTTTTCAGTCGGTAATACTCCAATAATGAGCAATAACTATAATATAGGTACTACCAATAATACCAATAACTATAATTTTAATCATACCAGCAGCAATAGTAATAACAGCAGCGGCAACAACCCTACGGACAAAGACAATCAGTTTGGAATTATGAATATGGACATAGACTATACCAGTCCCTTAGCAATGACTTTTAATACCGCTACTAGCAGCAACGCTTCAAAATTTGATCATTTGAACTACAGTAATAATAGCGCAGCAAATACAACAGCATTACTGTATGGTGCTGTTAATGGTATCAGTGGCACAAATGGTCAGTTTGGTTTTGATGATAATGCTATACTTGGAAATTATGGTGGCGCTGGCGCCGCTGTTGGAGGTGTTGGCAGTAATGATGGCTCATTTGGTCACGGAATTGGAATGGGAATGAATTTAGGAGTTGGAACTGGTGTTGGTGCCGGTGTTGGCACTGGTGCTGGTACTGGTGCTGGCACAAGAAATGGTATTATTGCCGGTGGTCATCTTTATAATGGCAACAGCACCAACATTAATAATAACAATAATGCAGTTAATGTCGGAAATGGACGTGGTAGTGGCAATGGCAATGATGGTGGAGCCTTTGGAGCTTCTAATCGTGTTGAAAATATTTTTTACTAATTTATTAAAAGAACTTTTATACTTTGATTTTTAGATTTATTGTTTCATGTTTTACTGTTTGCAATTTTCTTAATTTAATTTTCGTTTCAGATCACCCTTATACTATAATACTATACTAGAACATGCTACTCTCTTTTACTGTTTACTTTTGCGTTATCTGATATCTGGTTTTCACTGTTTTATGTTTTATGCCTTGCACTCCAAGTGCCAGTTCTGATCGTTTAATCATCATGAACAATTCTTCATTGTATTGATCTCCAAATTTAGTTCATTTGTTTTTTTGTTTTTTGTTTTTTGTTTTTTGTATTTTTGTTCTACAGTATCTTTTGTTTTAGGTTTTTATATCTTTGTTAATTGGCGTTTTTGAGTTGCCATTTCAATGGTCAAATAATGTATATGTGTGTGTTTTAAAACTCTGTAAATCTTTATCAGTATCTGTAAAAGACCAGCATCCAATACTGCACTACATACACTACACGCACTACATGGCATAGAGGTGGTGCACGTAAGCATCCATACATGATTGAAGTCATATTCATGTTGAACTTCATAGCATACTCAAAGACAAAAAATGGGTCAACATCAACAACGCAACAGGCTTACAAACGCAAAAGCAAAAAGTTATTTACAATCAGGTCATATATTTACAGCGCGTGAATGATGATTATGATAGAAGAAAGCCAAACTAATTAGCACAAAAAATAGTGTATGTAAAAGAGGAAAACGTTACAAAAGCAGATAAAGAGGGGCAAAAGAAAGGTGGATAGATGTAAATTTAATGGTCGGTTCATGTTTTTCATGGTTTGAGATTGGGTCTTGCTTATGGGGGGAGGATCTGATCAGATCGAGTGGAAGGATGGAAAATTCAACATAACGTAACATAACGTAACAGGTTGGGTGGTTTATCAAAGTCTATTATGAAACTGGACTGAAAAGGCTGAGCAGAATTAATGATGCCTTGAGCGTGTGTTTGTTTGTTTGCTTGTAAGGATTTAATTTTTAATCTTATTTATTTGCTTGCTTACTGTTATCTCACTGTCTGGCTAACCTTCTACCTGCTTTACCTCTTGGTCTATCTTTCACCTTCATTGGATTCTCATGTTTACCTCTTCTAGTCTTGTAACCTTTGGCCAACTGACCCCATGGAGAGACCGACAATTTGTGAGACTTCTTCTTACCTCTACCACCACCGTGAGGATGATCACATTTATTCATAGCCACACCACGCACCGTTGGTCTAATACCTCTCCATCTAGATCTACCTGCCTTACCGAGGGACAAATGTTGATGATCAGCATTAGAAACCACGCCTAAAGTGGCACCGGCTTCAAGAGCAACGTATCTATGTTCACCAGATTTCAACTTAATGATTGCTCTTTTCTTTTCTGGCAATTTCTGCATCACTCTGGCGTAAGAGCCAGCAGCACGACAAAGTCTTCCTGGGCCAGCTTGAGTTAATCCAACATTATGAATGATGGAACCAATTGGGATCATGCTGATTGGTAAGCAATTACCCTTTTGACAGGTCTTGGAGGACAAAATAGCAGGATCCACTTTCCCACCCATTTCGGCCATTAAGCTATCTGGAATACCTGCTCTGAAGGATTCAACCTTATCACCGGCACGAAGACCTTCAGTGGCTAATATGTAGGTCAATTTACCAGACTTTTCATGTTTCAAAAGAGCAATATGAGAAGTTCTACCAGGATCATATTCAATTCTTACCACGGTTGCTGGGCCGGCTTCAAGACGATGGAAATCAAGTAATCTGACTCTCCGTTTATGACCGCCACCTCTGTGTCTGATTGTAATCTTACCATGATGATTTCTACCACCATGTTGTTTCTTTGGAATGGTAAGACTCTTGATGGGCTTACCTTTCCACAAATAGTCGTAGATTGGGGCACGGTACCATCTAAGACCTGGAGACACTGGTTTCAATTTACGCAATTTGACAAGCTGTTTGGACAATTTTCTGCGCTTTTGAATCAACTGATCTTGTTTTTCCAATTCAGTGACATCTGAAGTATCTGGGACAATCTTGATGGTTTGAACTTTGGCAACTTTTTGGGCTTCTGGATTGTCAACAACAGTGGCGAAACGACGGGCAGCCTGGGCAGCCTGGATAACCCTGAGGGTCGCCTGAGGAGCCGCTCTGCTTCTGTACGCTATAGCGGGGACTTTGAACATTGTTGATTAGTCGTGGTGGCCCTCGCTGATATATCAGTCTATTAAAGTCTCTATCTACTATAGTCACTCACTTTTCACTCCTTTAGGGTCTCCCGAAGTGAAAAATTTTGATTTTTGATTTTTGGCAATTTCTGCAAGCATAAACTACATAATCACATGACTACATAATCACATGACATTCATGCGATACTCACATGGCTGTGTACTAGAGATTTTTCTGTGCTTTGATTGGCCCCAAGTGTTATGAGCACCCTCACAGCGACCAGCCAATGGCGAAAACCACGAAAAACTGCGAAAATTCAGAGAAAACCATAAAAAAAAACACCCCAAAGCAGCACAAATTATATCAATAAACTACCTGATACCTTTTCCTATCCTACTACAGTCCATCTCATCTCATCCATATCAACACTCATCACACACACAATGGCTTCCCGTATGTTCATCAGATCCATGGCCTCTGCCGCCAAGAGTGTCAAGCCTCCTGTCCAATTATTTGGTCTTGACGGTACTTATGCCAGTGCTCTTTACACTGCTGCTGCCAAAGACTCCAGCATTGATGCTGCTGCCAAATCTTTGAGATCCGTTAGTGCTTTGTTGTCTCAAGATAAAAAAGTCAGTGACATTGTTTCCAACCCAGCTCTCTCTTTTGAAGACAGAAAAGTTGTTGTTGACACCATTGCTTCCAAAACCGGTAGTGATGCTTCTGTTGCCAACTTGTTGAAGGTGTTGGCCGAAAACAACAGATTGAACTTGTTGCCAAGTGTTGCCAACCAATTCCAAGTTCTTGAAGATGCTTACAACGGTGTCGTTGAAGCTGTTGTTACTTCTGCTAAGCCATTGGAATCCAAATACTTGAAGAAAATCCAAAGCTCTGTTTCTAACTCCACTTTTGTTGGTGAAGGTAAAACTTTGAAATTGGTCAACAAGGTCAACCCAGACATTTTGGGTGGTTTGATTGTTGAAGTTGGTGACAGAACCGTTGACTTGTCTATTTCTGCCAAAATCGCCAAATACAACAAGATTTTGACTGAATCTATCTAAGCAATGCGTATCCGTGTGTTTCAAAGAAAAAATGTTAAAATCAAACAAACAAACAAACAACGACAACAATAACCAACGCAAGATCCATTGATTCAAGCAATTAAAATAAAAAACAAAAAATAAACTATGGTTTGTGGCTTGTGAAAGTCAATGATAAAAGTTAGCATAAATTTTGAAATCAAACAAATCTGAAATCACACCTTTTGTCTATTCTTCTCACAACGCTCAGAAATCATAAAAGAAAAAAAAAATTCAAAATTTTTACTCTCCTAAAAAAGCATGCCAGCTTTATTCCACTTTTAATGAAAGCTTTCTCTCCATATTTTTGTTACTGTTTCTCCATCCGTTTAACAAATATTCAATATTATCATTATCTACTCAATGAATACAATGAAAAAAAAAATTCATAAAATATGATTGTTTTTGAAAAAAGAAGTACACCAAAAGATTGAGAGAGATCTCTTTACTTATTGTTCTCTGAAAATGTAAGTGATTATCTGCTGTTACTGTCAATGCTTTTGCAAAAGTAACAACTGTAGTATTTTTTTTTTTTTTTTTTCATTTAAAAACTTTTTTGGAAGCGCGATCGAGTTCTGTCATTAATATTGCCTTGCCGGCCTTGGTGATACCCAGGGGTGCTGCATAATAGTCTCGCAAAGCACACCATCGCTGCGAAATGCGGCTGAACAAGCTGTAAATTCTTGTGTTCTGCATTATACTATCCTATAGTAGACAATGTGTTTTTTTGGCCAAAGAATCAAAGAGAAACACCCTCAGAAAGAGTGATAATATAGGCTTTTTGAAGACTGTTTCTGGCATCCCTCTCATCTTCTGAAGCCCATCATGACTGGGTGCAGAGGCCGGTTTTGACGCCACTGCAAATGCAGCCTCTGCGACTGTGCTGTAAACATCGTGAACGTTGCAGAGATTGTGAGCGTAGTGAGCACAGTGAGATTGAGGCTTCATTTATAGACAGCCGTAGTGCAATGAGGATACTCAGTCACTCAGTCAGTCAGTCAGAAGCTCCCTCCCTCCTCGCGTTGGCCCAGGGGCTTCAAATTTAATTCATGAACGTGATCATGCTATGTGGACTTCTGAGTCTTTTTTTATTTTTTTTCTATTTTTTATTTTTTTTTTTCTGTTTATTATGTCTTGAGTTTGAACAATGTTGACAATACAAACTGTATTGGAAACATTGTAATTGCAGAGTTATAATGCCTAGCGTCGCCCCGCAGCTAGGCGCACCGGCCACTTATACATACATATATATATATACTGGCCGTGCAGCAGCTAGTCGTACTGTGAAGCGGTAGTGTTCCATGTATATTACAGATACAGTTGACAGTTGAATCCTTACGTTAAGTTAGAAAAAATAGAGTATGCTTGAATACATGAGCGTAAATTATAGAATAGAATAACTTTGCGATTGCATTGAATAAAACATCCTAGAGAGTTCCGAGAAAGAAAAAGAAAAAAAACAGAAATATCATTTATCTATCAATCTATCCTAGAAAAATTAAAAGACTAAAGATCAAAAATATAGTTATACTAAAGCAAGACAAGCACAGTCTACTGACTATCTGACAGTTTTCGGGATTTGCAAAATACTATTATTCCCGTACTGAGTACTACTTCTCTGGAGCGGCTGGGATTGTTGAGGCAATGGCTGAGACTGTGGAGCTTGAGGCAACGGCTGAGACTGTGGAGCTTGAGGCAATGGCTGATTCGATGAAGTGAATGTAGCCCCTGAAATGCTTGTTGCTATTGGCGGAAACTCTGGATTATTATTACTATTAAAAGTGCCTTGGTCAGCAGAATTATACTGGACTGGCTGTTGTGGCTGTGGTTGGCCACTATCGTTAACTATTATATTTGGGGCTATTTGTCCATGTTGCTGCTGTTTTTGCTGCTGCTGCTGCTGCTGAGGATGTTGATTATCTATGTACGTAGACATTATATATTGTCCTTTTGGAGATTGTTGCAATTGCTGCTGTTGCGGATCATAAGTTTGGGCTGGATTTGGATGCTGGTATCCTTGCATTGAAAAGGATCTATTCAAATATACTTGACTATTGTTATTATTGTTGATATTATTTACCAATGGAACATCATTGGTGCTGACTGGCACTAAAGTGCTGCTATTTGGGGTTTCTGCTAATGAAACTGATCTATGCAAATTGGCTTGCGATCCTGTCGGATAATAATGCTGTTGCTGTTGAAGCTGCTGTTGCGGCTGCTGTTGTTGGTTATATTGCTGTTGTGCATATTGTTGATTTTGTAAACTGAAGGCTCTTTGATGCTGAGTTGCCGCGGCAAGTTGCTGTTGAGAAACTGAATTTGCTGGTTGATAAAAAGTGTGCTGATTTTCATTAATTGATTCTACTGGAGTAATGATAATTCCGTCCTTTGTTATAACATTATGAGATTGCTGGGGCAGCTGTTGATGACCTAATTCCTGAGTGTTTTGCAGCTGGAACGATCCATACTTGATTTGCGGTGGCTGTGGCTGTGGCTGCTGTGTTGGCTGACTAAAAGAGCCAACTGGAGCGCTTAATCTCTTGGAAACGTTTCTATTTCTGCTTTGGTTATTACCATCTCTATTTATACTGTTAACTAAACTGATATTTGAAGACGAGTGTATTTGCAATGATCTTCTTGATTTTTGTTTCTGCAATTGAAGTTTTTCAGCAATGTAATGAGCTCTTGCTTCGGGAGTTGGCAACTGAGTTAACTTCTTGATATCGTTATACCAAGCAATCATTAAGTCATACGTTTCTGCTCTAAATACCCAATTGTGGCCTCTGTGAATGATACCGTTTTGCTTGGTGTGCAAAACAAACTTGTGCCAGGTATTTGGATTACTAACGTCTTTTTTGGAATGTTCAGCCACTTGGCAATCATCCAAACTTAGCGACATAACGGGAAATACATCCTTCTTTCTATCAGAGGACTTAAATTCATGAATAAAAGTCGGAGTCAAAACATACCAACCTCTGGAGTATGACTTCAAAAACTTGGATCTTCTTTCCAAAAAGGAAGACCGAATTTCCAAAGTCAACGGATCGTTAATGTACTTGTAGCTGATATCAATGAATCTTCTTGGCTTAGTATTAGTGTTTATGAAACTGTTTGGATTCTGTTTAATAAATGAATCCCATTCCCATTCTGGGGGTCTAGAAACAAAACCGTTATCGAGTTTTGGAATCAAGACATTGAAAACCACTTGACTTTCTTCACCAATAAGTCTAGCATATATTTTCAATGCATTTTGAATCTCCATAACCACCAATTTTTCCAATTCTTTGCCTGAAGATTGAATGTTGAGGAAAGCCTCATGCAAATAGTTTTCTTCAATCAATTGTTTTTTGATTTGCTTGTCCAAATAGATTTTGGTCAAAAATGGATCTTGTTTGGGCAAAAGATTACTAGTGCCCACTGATTTTATTTGATCGATGGAATTGTAAAAAGCAGAGAGTTCAGTTTTTGTCTGAGCAACTTCTTTGGAAACCGTAGTTTTGAAATCTGAGCTCAAATTTTTGATTTCTTTAATTTTGATTGACAAGTCTCTTCTCAAGTCTTCCAATCGCGGAATTACATTATTGGCGAGTTCTTTAGCAGTTCTCGAGGTGAAACCGCCCACAGTCTTGTGGTATTCGTTCAAAGCATTTGGCACATCGATTATGGAGCCATTGCCAAAGGGCAAAAAAAACTTTTTGATGTTGTTTATTTCCTCAGTGGTGTTGCTGCTGGAAGCGGTATTGCCGCCGCCAGCGCTAGAACTTGTATTACCACCAGCGGCATTGGGCGTCAAGCCAGCCGGAAAGTTGGCGCTTGAGTCATTAGCAAGAGGGAAATTGTTCATGATGGAGTGCTGGAGTCTAATTTGGGAAAGCACTGATTCTTCATGGACCATTATGACGTCTTTCAAGTAGGCGATAACACCTTTGATAATTGCTCTCCAGGAAGCGAACCTTGCGGCTAGAATGTCTGTGGGGTTAGCATTTGTGGGAAGCGGCTGGTTCAATGGGTTTCGCAAGTCCTGAGAAAGGGTGGTCAACGACATTTTTTTTTTTGAAGGTGGGGTGGATAAGGTGGGATGGAGGGAGTGTGTGTGTGTGTGCTACTTGAGTTGAATGGAAGAGATTGAAGGCATAAATGATGATGAGTTGGAAAAGCAACTGGAAGTAGAGAAGATGAATGGGAATGACAATGATGATTGATTTGCTTTCCTTAAGCGAGCTAGCCGGATTGTTTTTGAAGAGTAAGGAAATTTTATGAAAAAAGAAGAGAAAAGCAAAGGCAAGAAAGAGAAAAATAAAAAAAATAATAAAAAAAAAAAAAAGAGGAAGCGAAAAGAGAAAATCAGCGGCAAAGAGAACAAGAGATGAAACGCAGGAAAACAGGCAATACAAAGCAGGGCAGACAGGCCGGAAGACGGATGGATGAGTAAAACCACTTGAAACGAGCTGGCTGGAGGATATAAGCGAGAAGGGACTGGAATGGAATGGATGTGGGATATGAATGTGGATGGATGTGGATAGCAGAGATTGAAGGGCGGTAAAAGAAGGTGGCTGGGAAATAGAAAAAGAGTTTATACGCTGCGGTGGTACATTACGCCATAGTCAAAGCGGGCGAACGAAGGAAAGCGGCAAGGACAGCCGCCCAATGCGGAAGGTGCGTAACTTGTCTTTCTGCAGACAGAGCAAAAACACATGCAGCGTCATGTCCGTTTTGGGAAACTTTTGTGAGTGAATCGAGGTGGCTGGCGGTGGCCGGCAGGTTGGGGCTCGCGGGGGGCAACCTTCACAACAACTTGGCGCTGTGTAGATATGCCCACAAAAGCAGCTTGCCCTTGCTGGCACTATCATCCACCAGAGTTATGAGATCATAGTTCATCGTAGTTCATCGTAGTGCAACCGCCATGAGCAGCAGCGCAAACCGCAAAACGTATCCGGGATTCCGGCCTTGTCTGTAGCGATAGTGTTCCCACTGGCGATAATAACGCCATTGACGCTGGGAGGAGCTGCACTGAGAGAGTAAGTCGCTGATAGCCCGTAGCAATCCTCGCCGCCTGAGGTGAGGGCATGTGAAGCAACGATCTGGAAAGCGTGTCGCCTCAGTTTGGTAGTGTGCTCAGCATTGCTACAAATAAGTTCTGGGGCTGAAAGCATTGCTTACGGATACTGAAAGCAGCTTTGAAGGAACTTTTGGTCTTCCTCTGTCATATTTATGCATGGTAGGAAATGAGTGGAATCGCTGAGGATTCGGCGCCATATTGGCGGAACAGGATGTTGCTGGCAGAGCTATCCGTCAACGTTGCTGACTTGAGCTCTTGCGTCTTTTTGAATCATTTTGTTTATTAGCAGTAGTAGCAGCTACAACTGCTAATAAACAAAATGATT
>JXWR01000668.1_pt1 | contig 13776 bp, 5 predicted proteins | sample 315541 | NCBI WGS metagenome assembly JXWR01 (sample SAMN03273951, study PRJNA271842) | soil metagenome | isolation source: rice field ambient CO2 | place: India: CRRI Experimental farm Cuttack,Odisha-753006 | collected 2013-12-17
GTTTGCTTCTGTGGCTGTCAACGTGAAGCAAGACTAGAGATCGGAGCTTTACTGCCTATAGTATTGTCACTGAAAGATAGTTAGCTTTAATACCACGGCAAGGATTTGCTCCTGTGGCGCAGAGGTAAGCGCTTCGTGCTTATAATGTCTAACGGCTTTATACATAAAGTCACGGTCGTGTGAAACGCGACGGTCGTGGGTTCGAACCCCTCCTGGAGCAAATTTCCTTCTTCTCTTTTTTTGCAAACTGTAAAATCTCACATCCACTTTATGTATAAAAAAATCACATACTTGAATTGAAATGTGTAAAACAAATTGAATTGCTATTAGTACTGTCAGACAATCTAGACATTAAGCTCTATAAATAAAATTATCCTAAAACAATCGTGTGTCTGAAAAATTGGTTTTTTGTTACCGCAAATTAGCATTTGTCCTGGTTGAGTAAGACTCCATATTTAGTATTATCTGACCACGACACTTCCTGAAGTTGACTATTTAACCAGGAGTAATTGCTGTCCCTTCTGTTTAACTATATATGCTTAACGCATTATCGCTGGTTTCCGGAGCACCGGCATTAGATCAACGTAGCAAATATTTAACCTCTTGATTGAAAGTCATGTTGATAACATTATACTAAGAATGTCCTAAGGTAATATGTTTTCTGTTCAATAGGAATAAACAAGGAAGATATTTCACGGAACCTCTCGCCAAAAGAAATTGTTTCCTATATTTATTTTAATAGATATCCTGTTGTAAGTCGAGAAGGTAGACTCCTGTATGATCTTAATTCACCTTTGAAAACGATAAATTTAAGAGAAGTAAACTCTCAAACCTCAAAATGTGTAACTTGAAATTTCTTGACCTCTATGTTATTACGTACAGCGGCGCCAAAATCATTTACCTATAGGTTCGTTGGTAGTGATACTCTATTACTCAAAAAATTGGAATCCCCCTCTAACTTCCAGTAATTTAATGTCTTTACAATGATACGTGAAACAAAAAGCATGAAATTTCTATCTTATTTATTTACCTATACTAAGACTATAATCTCAAACCATTCAAAAAGCCCATCCTTCTAAATAGGTACTCTTCTCAGGAACTTCATCTTCACCAGCAGCATCATTTGGGTAAATCGTACTAAACACATTATCCCAACTTTCAAACTCCAAAGCCATCATGCTTTCGTTTTTGATTCTTCTAGTTTTTTCACTTTGCACCAAATTTTTGTAATTCCAATCGAGGAAATCTTCAATATTATAGCTCACTTTGGTAAATGGATTAGAGAAAATTTTAGCCAACGTGGCAACGTTAGGATGATAATGCGTAGATAGTGTTTCAAGCTCCCATAATGATGATTCCAATGCGTTAGTTAACAATGGATTAGTTTCCTCATTATTGAAAGGGTCACTATAATCGTTCAATTCTTCTTGACTGAGCAACGGATTATGAATCAAAATCATACAACTTGGATGTCTTTTCAACAAGTTGTAAACAAAAGGTAGCACAATCACAATACCACCTGGGTTACTGAAAATCGAAAGTCTTGCCATACGTTTGATAAAAGAAGCAACGATAGCTGCTGGCAAATGGGTAGATGATAAGAAAAGGTCTACTAAGCGGAAAAACCTCGATCTATATCTATTGGTTAATATTTCCGGGTTGTGGAAAAATTGGTACAATTTTTCGTAAAATGAAGGATATTCCAAGTTATTTTTGAGCATAAGTTGAAACAACCCATTTAATGCTAAGATTTGAACAATAAGAGCATCGTTACTGTCGTAACATTGGGTTAAAAAGTCCATGAGACGCTCAGGTTTAATCATGTACGGAATAATTCTTTTGTGAAGAACAAGCAATGTAGTCTTTAGTTGTGAAGTCAGTATACCTGGGAATGAAAGAATACTAATCCAATTTTTGGTGAATAATGATTTATAAGAGGCGTATTTTTGTACCGATACTGGTGGATTAGGAACAAAAGTATCATTTAATTCAAATTCTTCGCTGTCTGAAGGAACGTTTTCTTCGTCACTATCATCTTCACCACTATCATCATCAAAACCAAATTCATCTTCATCATCATCATCGTTAACTTTCTTGGCATTATCAGTCTTTGAAAGTGTTTCAACACTGTCGTTTCCATGAAAAATAGAATGGAAAAAATCTTCCTTCATTATAGTAAGCCACTTGGAGAAAAATAACTCAGTTTTCTGCGTAATACCATCCTTCTTTTTTTGTTCCAACGCATTGAACATCAGACTCAAAAAGTAAAATTTCAAATCTTTGAAACTGTTCAAGTAATTTGTGTTGAAAAATTCAACCAATATACTACTGTTGGTGCCATCACCTAGCACATCACCATTTTGGGACTCGAATATTAACGCATTAACAAGTGGCTCATATAATTGTATTGGGAAAAACAGCTCTTTTTCATTTTTTGGAGCCCAATGTTGTGATTCTATCTTCATGAGCTTCAAGTACGTATCTAATGAGTCAATCAATATTTCATGATCCAAATTAAAATTTTTAATGAATTGTAAAAGCTGTTGTTGAAAAGACTCATATCTTGCCTTTAGCCACTTATTGAGCATGATTTTCTTGTCATTCGTTTCTTTTTTGACAGATTTACGTAAAACATTGGTCTGGATGAGGTTTTCGAATATTTTGAGTAATGAAATGATCAAGAGACGAGTTTGAGTCTCAAATTTCTCCACTATTCGCTTCTGTTGTGACTGAGTTTTGATATCAGTAAATTTTTGATAAAGTGTTTCCAAGTTTTGTATTAGTATTATGATGTCGTTGAAATATTTTGGTGATGATCTGATATTTTGAAATGTTTGCTTGATTTCACCTTCAGAGAGTAGATTGTTACCAACAATACTACTATTTGATTTTATTTCTAGCTGCTTATTTGGGCTAGATTTGCTCTTAGGCGTGCCAGCACTTTTCTGAACCTTGAAGACAGAGCCTTTCAGTGGAATAGACGTCTTCATTGCGAGTTTGTGGTAATTATGCCTATCGTTGACAGATACTAAGATTTTATCAGACTGTTAGAGAAAAATTTTTGATACAATTTTCAGCTCATCGGACTTCCAAAATTTTTTTTCCTACAGTCTTTACACAGTCATGAGCGATGGCCTTTCCGGGTAAAAATGTTCCCCACATGCACATATTCCGCTATCAGTGTCGTCCGTATACAGTTTACTTCAAAACATTTTCTACAAGAATTTATACTGTAGAGTCAGTTGGTACGAAAATATCAAAAAATGGTATTATGCAAAGTTAATAATATGCTACTTTATTACACCAAACTAAACAGCACGTTCTACCAAATGAGCTCAGTTTCATCTCCATCCTCATCCTTCTCGTTTTGACCGATGATTTGACTCAACTTGTAAATCTCCTGTCTCTTCTTGTCAATCTTGCCAAGTAGTCCATTAAGTACGTCCATGGATCTTTTGTTGGCCTTAAAATCTTCATCTGGCTCGTTGGAGAGTGTTTCACTAGACAAAGTTTGATACTGAGAGACAAGCTCTTGATACTCTTCTTTCAAAGAGCTCAACAACTCATCAAGTCCAACATTATCAGACGTCGGACCTTCTGACCATGTATCATTTATATTACCGTTATGCTTAAAAGATCTAAGGGTCTGTAAATCAATATTTCTTTTATGTTGTGGCTGAGTAAATGTGCTGAAATGATTGTGGCGTTCAAAATTTGGTTTTTGGTATGATTTGGCTTTAGGTTTTTCATGATCTGCAACTATTGGTCTAGAGATCTGGTCAACATATTGTAAATATTCATCACTTTGCAACTCTTTCAACTCTTTTTCTAATTGTTTCCGTTTGATATACTTCTGGAGTACATTCTCAATCATCAATATGTCTTTATCAGCCTGAATGTTGATAGTTTGAGCTTTTTTGCTTTTTTGCACAGGATCGGATTCAACGGAGCAATCTATGCTATTATATTGATTGAAATGGCTTTTTGCTGGCAACGGCTCTCGTTCCGGTTCATTTGGCTGCGGGGAGCTAGCACTCAATTTTTCCAACAACTGTCTCTTGATCTGTTCAACTTCTTCTTTAATTTTTGCTAGCTGATCGTTGTCCTCGTTTTTGTTTGTGTTTATTTGCTGCTGCTGCTGTTGCTGTTGCTGTTGTTGATAATATTCCCCAGAAGTTTTGGTTGACTCATTTTGCTTATTTGTCGTATTGATGATAATTTTTGACATTTGTTCCATAAACTGATTTATCTCTGCATGAAGTCTGTCAACATTATCATCGCGCTTATTGGAAGTAGACGTCTGCAGAATTTCGTCATTATCGATCGAATGGTTGGAAAGTAGTATATTGGTATCATCGCTTACTGGTGTTTCATGTTTTGGTTCACAGACATTCAATTGTTTTATTTTTTCTTGAAGTTTAAGAATTATTTGGTTTTGATTTTGACTTAATGTTTTGTATTTTTGAACTTTTTTGACCAATGCCTCATTAACGGACATTAATGCCTCAGCAGTCGCATTATCTTTATTCCTGTTACTACTAGCTAGCTGTGTATTTGCCTTTTGTAACTGCTCAACTCTCTTCTTTAACGCCTTATTTTCATTTTTTAAAGAGGTTAACTGACCTGCTGACATATTAACTGCATTATGAAGCAATTTGTTGACTGGATTATCTGGTAAAGAAGTCAAATTTTTATGGTTCTTGTTCTCGCTTTCATCAAAGGTCAAAATATTAGAAGTGTTTGTTATATCCATTATATCGTTATCATTAATTGTTCTTCTACTGGAGAATCTGGTTTTATGTGACTCTATATTGTTTGACAATTTATCAGCAAGCCCATTCAAGAACTGGTTTTTGTTTGATACGTTATCGGAAGCTGGTGCGTACCGTGGATATTCTATTGAGTTGCTCAAGGTATCAAGAGTGAAAGTTGACAAGCTTTTTGTGGGCGTTGGAGTAGGGCTATGAATGACAGATTCCATGCTATTGTGCTCAAGAAAAGCCGGATGTTTAAGATTCTGTAGAAGAAAGAAAGAAAGAAAAAAAAGAATAAAAAGAATTAAGTAGAAAGGAGGGAAAAGGTGAGCAAAACAGAGCTAGGTATGCTAGACAGTAGAAGGTATATGGTGACAGAGAATAGCGAATAGCAACCAATACTAGGCGTAGAAATACTGCTTAATATGGTATATAATGGGGGTATGGAACCGTATGTGACAGATTACAAAACTGTGCCTGTACCTGAGCTTATATATATATATATATATCCAGACGAGCTTTTGTTTACAAAACTGAAATTCTCAAAACAAAACAAAACAAAACGCGCTGTCTTGCTTATGTAATTGGTATATAATATACTATATCACATGACCGAGCGTTAATCGTTTCTCCATCGCAGTTCCAGCATCGACGCCAAACGACGGTTATCACGAAGCGCCATCATCGCGAGATAAAGATGAGACAGACTAAAAAAAGTCATTAGGAATTAGCAGCTCACAGCCCACCGGTAATAATGGGTGATGATAGGGTGGTCCAGTATTTTGGCCACACAGAACTACAGGCGCTTGCTGCCTGCAACGTCGAGCCCAACAAGCTTGCCATTGCAGGAAAGAACCTCATCCAGATCCTCAAGGTGGAATCCGATGTGATTACTGGTCAGCGGCAAGTAGTCTTGGATATTGACTTGTTGGCAGGAACGAATCTTGCTCGGGACGTGACAAACTTAGGATCAATAACAGATATTCGTTTTGGATTTAAGGAATTCAGCAGCAAATTGGCTTCGGTCTCAACTTCCGGTAAAATATATATATTTGATGTGAATCGGAAATCCACACCAAATGTGGCTAGATTTGCAGCACACAAGAGAGCAATAAACTCAATTGCTTTCTCACCTCACGATATGGGTAATTTGCTCTTATCGGGATCTCAAGATGGTGTTATAAAAGTATGGGATCTACGTACCCGCAATTCGAATATTGCATTTACGATTGATAAAAGACCCATCACTGACTTTATAAAGAACTTTGATGCAATTCGGTGTAATGAATTTTCGCCTCATGACTCCAGAATATTCTGCTCAGCATCTGACAGCGGCGATGTGTCAAAGTGGGATCTAAGAGTGCCCAACAAGTTTGTCAATAATATCAAAAATGCGCATCTCAGTGGTGCTTTAAGTTTAGAGTGGAATAATAAATTCAATTACATTGTCACTGGGGGGAGAGACAGTAAAGTTCAAGTATGGGATATGTCGAAAGATAATACACGAAAGCCAAGTCACATTATATCGCTCAATGACCCAGTGGGAAAAGTAGCTTGGTGTCCGCTGCTATACAATGCTAGTAAGGTCGAAGACTGTAAAGTGGCATGCAGTTATATGACATCTAATTCTGCTGTTGATGTGTGGGATTTAAAGAGAAATTATATTCCATCCTTTTCTTTAGCTAGTCATTCAAAAGCAGCTACAGGTTTGCGCTGGCACACTGAAAATACTATATGGTCGGTTTCCAAGGATAAATCCTTCATTGAGCACGACTTGAGCCAGGAAATACCATTTGCTAACTTGCTTAGAAGAAATGTTGTCAGATTCAATCCAGGAGAATATTCAGAGTTTGTCACTGTGCACCAATCAATTGATTCCTATAAAAAATATGAGCCATTAGACCAGTATGATAAGCGGCCTTCTAATTCCTTTGACTTCCATTCGCATGAGTTAGCGCGAACAAGAACGTTAGATGAAATCAATGGCTTAAACAAATATCGCGATAGTTCTGATAATCCAGTCTTTTCCAAATTAGATAGAAGTTCGAGTAGACCGGTTTTTATTTCATCAGAAGCCAACACACCTGCCGCATCTACAGATGCCAAAATCTCACCTACAAATAACAATACCAAATCAAGAATGGGCTACTTCAAGCAGCTATCGTATTCACCTACCAGTGATGTAAAAGTGATACCCCGGGCAAAAGAAGAAGAAAATAAAAACGAAAACTTCATCAGTGCATCTTTAGAAAAAGTGTCACCTTCTTTTTTGAGCAATATACTACACCCTGACTCATCACCATCAAAACACCACAATCAAGACTCGCCCCTAAACTCTATACCTAAGGTAGCGTCAGACTATGATGAGAATAAAGATTTTAAACCAAATGATTATAATGAGTATGGCTTTAGAAATAGTATTGCAGAGCCAGAAAAATTTCTTGAGAAACCAAAAATGGAAAGATCAAAAACTAGTATTTCCTTGAAGCGTAACCACCGAAAAAATAGTATTGATAACCAATTAGCAGGAAATTTAATGTCACGGTCTGGAACTGAATTGAACATCAGTGAAGCAAGCAGGCAATCTATTTTTAATAACAAGGCAACAGCTTCCGGCTTAAACTTATCTATGACTCCCCTTGGTAGAACAGTTTCCCAACAATTATCCATGACTCCCTTCACAACGACCGCACATAGCAGCCCGGGGGCTCAGCTTAGGAGAAAATCCGCCAACTTTGGATGCACAAACCCATTTGCGAGCGCAAGTGGTGGCAATAACGCCCCTGCTACGGCTAATAATGGTTTTCGTCATACATCTTCCTTTTCCTCCCTCAATCATAGTACCCCTAGATTAAACTATTTAACACCTGGAATTATGGGATCAGGTAATAATATGCTGCAATCAACAGTGAACTATAAGGAGACGCCCATTCCGCTTTTACTAATGGCAAGTTTAAATACTGTATTTGATAGAGATTATAGTAATGATGGATATATTAAGGATCAATTATACCGGTCGTTTATCTTGAACTTCTACGAGTTCCTCAACAAATTCAATGAAAGGTCAATCAATTATAATGAAATATTATTTTCAGATTACAATGCTAGTAACGATCTGCAAGATGGGTCTAAGGGGACCAGTGGGAAGCCAGAGCAACGCAAAAACAGTCAGGTTAGTACTGCTGCTGCTGCTGCTGCTGCTGCTGATACCAATAATGATTTCAGACGTGAAAGCCATTCCAAAGATGGCGAATTGAAAAATGAAGTAAACGTTGATAGCAGTAACAAAAGCAGCAAGAGTTTCAATTTGAATGACACAGCAAAAGCAGCAGATAAAACGCAGTTACGAGATAATGAAGCCAATACAGCGACTATAAGTGAAGGTAGGACCTCTTTCAAGGAAAATCTTAAGTCGATTTCAAGAAAATATTTTTCAATGATGGCAAATAACGAGTTCTTGCAATTTGTAACTAAAGCCGTCAAACAAGTTCTTGAAACAGGACAATTGACTGATTTACTTAGGATCTTAAGAGTGGTATTTTATGAACGAAAAAGAAGCCTTGGTTTAATCAATTTGATTCTTCAACTTCAGTACGCGGTCTCTCTTTCTGCAAAATTCAGCTTTATCAAATACTATAAAATCTTCAAACTTTTGCTCAATGGACTAATCATTGATATTGAATCATTTTTAACTGACATTGACTATAAGGTTTATTTTAAAGCTAGAAAAGCTCACAACATGTACTACTTGCGTGACATCCCTGACTACTACTATAGTTACAATATTTTCACCATTGATGATTCGCGCTTACAAAACATCAAAGCCCAAGTACAAAAAAACCATCATCATCGTTTGGAAAATCATGAAAGCCTGTTAGCACCATTGAGAAGAGGACAACGGTTAAGTTTTATTGGAGATAGACCGAAATATTTGAACAGAAAAATGAAGCCGCTGTTGAGTCAATCTTCTAGTGTGGGTAATGATTCTTCTGATTCGGAATTTGATAAAAATAGACACAAAAGATCTAGTCATTTTGATGATGGTAATGTATTAGATGATGCAGATGATGAAGACGACGAGGACGATGATGAGGATGATGAGTTTAATGACGAAAACGAGATTTTTGACAACATTGTCGATAACGATGATGACGATTATTACGGAAGTTCCTACGATAATAGATCCTCTTCATTATTATCAACCTCTTCCAATCACCAATCATCTAATCTTACCGGCGATAGCCCATTTTCCAGTCGAAGAAACAGCACTGATAAGCTGAATGATACAAGATTTAAGAAACAGGCGGAGAGAAATAGCAATGATGGGTTCAGTAGTGGCAGTGGAAGTTTACTTTATTCACCACAAAAATTTACCCGCGATGACATCAGCAATGAGGATGCTATTAGTGTAAGTGACACCAACGATGTTATTATTGAGCACAAGAAAAAATTATTTAAGTCTAGAAAACCTAGGTTGAGCTCCACTGGAAGCAATAACAATGATGTAAATTTTATTGATGATGGTATTGCTTTCAGTCAGCAATTAAAGAGATTTCAGAAAAAATCGCTCAGTTTGCAGGAAAAGTATCTTTCTCCAGAGTTAATGCCTCAAGATACGGATACAGATAGTAATTTTGATGATGAAGAGTATAAAGATAGCGATGATGAGCTTGAAAGATACAAGCAAAAACAAGGATTTACATTGAATAAGCAAGGTAATCATGTTATTGATTTTGGCTTGGAGAATAAAGGTTCTAATACAACAAATGATGTTGATGAGGAAAAAGAAGATGATGATGATTATGGCGATGATGACGATGACGATGATTATGACGACGATGATGACGACGATGAGGAAGAAGAAGGCAATAAGGAAGATGATAGCATGCCTCCGCCAAGAAAGACTCGACTTTCCACTACTGAAAATGATAATGTGCAAGAAAAGGTCCCACAATCATCGTCCCGTAATTCGCATTCCAACGAAAAGTTAGCTGCACGACTGAATAATATTCAAGATATCCCTGAATCAAAAGGTTTTGACAAGTGGGAAGCAGCATTAGCCAGCCCTACTATATCGCCATCATCGCTAAGAAATAACAGCAACACAGTGATTTCCAAAGCAGGTTCTTTTTCAGAATTGCGAAACATGTCAAACGAATTCTTGTTATCGAAAAGTGGGACATTTTCATATACTAGTCAAGTCCCATTAGAAGTTGCTAATGCAATGAATTCTCTTTCATTGAAGCCAAAACAATCAGCGGCTAATGAATTTATATTCCGAAAAAACAGCGACAATCAAAAATTTAAATCCGCTCATAGCAATTTGACTAGGCAACTTACCGGAAGAAATAAAAGCAGCAGCAATGCCAACCTGGTGTACTCCAACCTCAACAATTACAATGACAATAATAGTAACATGGAAGTAGAGTTCAAAATTAACAAATTGTCACAAGATTTACAACTGGCAATGAGTTTTGATGTCAAGCCATGGAAAGTTGAGTATTTAGTTTACCAAGCATGCAACAGTGCTCAACAAGAAGGCGATTTACTCATGCTATCAATGATGGCTATGCTATTCTATCAATTCTTCCAAAAACGGCTCAAACAGAAAAACGAATATGATTTTGCTCACTGTACCATTAGTACCCATCAAGCCAAATGCTGGCTTAGTGCTTTCATTGAGCATTTATGGGCTAGAGACATGTATGTCGTATCTGCATTAATCATTAAGTATGCTAAAATTGCAGAATTGAAAGAATTAGGGCTCGTTAATACTGAAATGAAAAAGTTTTGTCCCAAGTGCAAAAAACTTGTTATGCATGAAAGCACGGGTTCAAAGGATAAAGATGGCAGAAACAATAACAATAGTAATTATAATTACTGGTATTGTGAGAATTGTAACCGTAGTATTGGGGCATGTTGCTACTGTAACCTACCAATTAAAGGAATGTGTATTGGGTTATTGCATTGTGGTCATGAAGGTCATACGGAATGTATGAAGGAATGGTTTATTGAAGAAAAAGAAACTGAATGCCCTGGATGTGGTGAAGTACCGGCGGAACTTGAGGATTTGATTGATAGATTAGTGCCTGAGTAAGCTGTTAGCCCTTGTGTTGGGTTTTTCCATATTTTTGACGTTTACGCTTCCTTTCCTCGCTGACTATATATTGATTGGATGAGTGAATTGATGAATCAAGTGTATTAAGTATATGCAACTATACAAAAAGTAAGAACTTTTACTTCTGATTATATAATCAACCCAGAAAGTGTCGAAGTACTATCAATAAAATAGTGTAGAAGAATTGGCAGAAACGGCATTACCAAAAAAGGAAACTAATATTGACCTTTTTGGTAATGAGTAATAAAGGTTTCAACATAAAATTAGACGGAAAGAAATGGAAAAGTGTTTTGCAGTGTCTAGATGTAGATTAAGAGGATTTAATGTAATAAACGTAGATTTTATGTTACAGGTTGGCTTAATTTTCTTTTCTCTCTTTTGTGTTTTTTTCAAAATTACAGTGTACCCCAAAAGCAATGGTGTAATAAAACGATATAAAAAAAAACTTTATAATACCATTAGTTTTTCTGTTATTCTATCGCGTACTTCCATAGCTCACGATTATTCAAGTAATGTATTGTCTAACTACTTACTACCATTAATGATGATATGCGTGCAATAAGTAATTATCGCGTGCTCCTTTAAAATGCATACTTCAGCTGCAGAAAAAAATAAGCAGTAAGCTTTCCTTAATTATCAACATAATACTTTTCGACGAAGCAATACAGCATTTAACTTCTAATAAGTCAATACGCCTCTTTAACCAGGCTACGTACTCTTTTAATTCTGTTTTGTTTTTTATTTGAATCATTATATTGGCATTACTCCTTTCTGTCAACTATCCTACTCTTATTATAATCCACAGCAGCAGCCGTCAAAGCACAAATAAAGCACAAACAACCCCGGCATAATGTCCAGCAGCACAACGAGGACCAAATCTAAGAAGAATTCATTTCAAATTGACCTAGCCTATATGCTAGAAGCTCTTGGTTTTGATGAAGTGCTTCCTGAGACCCTAGACACCCTAGAAGACATTGTTATCCAATACCTTATAGACATTTTTAATGAAGCTACAAGACTGGCAGAACTTCATGGCAGAGCTAAAGTAAAACTAGATGATTTCAAATTTGCAGTACGCAAAGATCCAAATAAGTTGAATAGAATGGATGAAATCAACAGAAATTTCAAAATCATTCATCAGAATAAAAAAGCATTTGACTCCAAGACTCACGTTAAGAATTTGAAACAAATTGCTGATGAGGCGGGGGTTGAGCCACAAGGCAAAGTCAGCAAGAATAGTAGTCGAAAGGGAAAAAAATACAAGAAGAGAAACAAGAAAGGAGTACCACAACCGCCGCAGCTGTCAGAGTCTGGTAAGGCCGGAAAAGCTGGTGTTGGTGCTGGTGCCCGCGATGGTGCATCAACGTCACAGCAACAGCGAGACCAGCTGTTGAGAGCATCAAGTCAACAGCAGGAAAGTTCACAACACCATCAGCAGCAGTCGTCACAGGCAAACGACGATGAAGACGATGATGATGATGTGCGAGACTTTGTAGATGATGATGATGACGATGATGACGATGATTAGGGATAAGTAGATAAGTTGACTTCACTCCGTATGAGCATTATAATATATGTTTGTCTTTACTGGTGAATGCATTGCTTTTCTTTACTATGATTGTTCGTTGCAGTGATTATATCTATTATGTAAAAATCAAAAGAATTCCACAGGAAATGAAAAGAAATTAGTATTAAATGAAGAGCAAAAATGAAATAATAAACCATAGATAAGATAATCATGGCAAAACAAAGAGCTATAAAAATCAATGAAAAAAGATTCCCTGGGAGCTAATTTGGCAATGTATAAGATATTAGTCATGTAATAGAAGTAAAAAGAAACTGAGGAAATGAGAAAGAAACTATAATATGGCAACAATCTTATTGAGTAAGACGTTGTCTTGGAGCAAATTTCGTCAATAAACCTGAAGAAAGTGATAGTTAGTATTTGATTATCAAATAATAAATCGTTATCCGTTTTGGTGGAAAAAATTACTCACGTTGTTGTAAATCTTTACTGGTAACAAGTTCACTAATCATAAAAGAAACCAAAGCTCTAACAAAATTAATTGGAGCAGTCAACACCTTCTTTACAAAACTAATAATCCCACTCTTAGCCTTATGATAAATATCATAAAGAACTTCTTGAATATGCTTTGGATGTAATCTTTTAGCACCATTTTTGGTCTTGTCCCTAAGAGCAGTATAAAATTTACCATTTTTAACCCAGTTAACATAAATGTTTCTAAGAAAGTCTCTAATGGTGCCTCTAATGCCAGGGGACACACTCTGGAATTCGCTCATATTGGGTATTGGGTATTGGCTATTGGCTATTGATAGTTGATAGTTGATAGTTGATATTTGATGTTAGATACTGGTACTAGCACTAAGATTATCCGTTTTTTCTTTTATTGTTCTCTTGAAACAGTTGTCTGAGATTTTTCTTGATTATTGTTTTTTCAAAAGTAGAACCTCGATGGTTTTTGTTGGTTTTGTTGTGACAGGGTTGTGGAAAGTGTGGGTTCTAGGAGTCCTAGAAACGCGGTGCTGGCAAAATATTAGAATGGCTGGCTATATTATGCAGGCACTATAGGATGATGGGCGTAGATACGTCAACAGCGTAGCTGTTTTACTTTTTTTTCACTTTTCTTCAGTGTCTAAATGATGCGCAACGGGAGCAGGATTTAAAACAACAAGGGAAAGAAAGCAAAGAGAAGTCAAAGTGTCAAACAAGGGTCTACTAGGAATATTTATACTCAAAAATCCAGCCACGATTTATTTGACCAGCTCACACACCCTTCGCACCCCAGAGAGCGTTTTTTTCTTACTGTTTGTTTAGATTAGGAAGTGAAGAAGTAATTAGCTAGTGCCGCGCCAGAATGGAGCACTCTACCTCACAATAATTGA
>JXWR01001934.1_pt1 | contig 13775 bp, 6 predicted proteins | sample 315541 | NCBI WGS metagenome assembly JXWR01 (sample SAMN03273951, study PRJNA271842) | soil metagenome | isolation source: rice field ambient CO2 | place: India: CRRI Experimental farm Cuttack,Odisha-753006 | collected 2013-12-17
TTTTTTTTTTTTTTGTTTTAATTTTCCGTTTTTGTTTACATTATGAGCCACGCCATTTCCACGGAGCATTCCACGAGAAAACGGCCAAACGTCAGAAGAGAAAACAGAAATTGAGAAACAAACTCCACAGTACATCATCTTGACAGCTTCTTTCGAGGCACGCCAGTAGCAAGTACTATATAAAGAGCAAATGGAATGAAGTGGTTTGGATACAAAAGAAAACTGCACTTGGGCAACGATGACCACACAAAGGAAACCCACATCGCTGTCCAGGACGATATAGATCCACCTAACAAGACGCTGACATTCGAGGAAGATAATAATCTGCGACACGAAGTATCCCAGGAAAGTAGTTTAGCAAAACAGGATAACAGCTCGGCGAATGAAAGAATGTCTGTGAAAGATAATGAAAACGATACTGTTGCAGACGAAGACAATTTGATTGAGCAGGAAATTACTACGTTGTTGGAAGAGTACGAGAACTCACAGATACCCAGAAAGAAACAACCACCAATTGTTGAGATAAAAAGTACAAAGCAAAGTTATCTCAACTCCAATTTCCAAGACCTTTTAGACCTTGACAATAGAGTAATGAGCGTGCTTCGATCATTGGCTGATGGTCTGTCCGAAACTGCATCACTACTGTCATTCAACAACAAAGAGTCTACTGTAGAGAAGACAGAATACGAACTTCTCAAGGAAAATTATCATGATCTTGCTAAGGAACTTACGGTGGAGATCGACAGTAATATCCGAATATATCAAGCATACTATCGTTTGGCTCTCAAATACAGAAGAATCAATGCCGAGAATCAAAGTTTGAAGAAATTGTCAATAAATGAAAAACAGTATCAACAATTAAAAGATACTTTGCAGGAAAAAGAAGCATCACTATTTGAAATACAGGGCAAAAATCGCATACTTGAAGAAATCAAAGAAAAGCTTGAAAAAAACAATTCAAGCTATTTGGATCAACAGAACGTGAGGACAAATGAAATGAGAATTTATTGCGATAGCTTAGAAAAGGAAAAGGATGACTTGTGCAGTCAAATCCAATTGATGAAAACCAAAAATGAACGCACTATTTCATCTTATGATACACAGCTACAAGAACTTAGAAATGTTAATAAGCAGCTAGTAAAAGATAACAGCATCTTGAAAAAAGAAAACGATACCTTGTCAGGAAGATCTGACAAGCAACAACAGGAGAATCAATCTTTGAAATCTGAGATATCAAGGTTGAATAGCAGGGATCAGCTCATATCAAAGCTTCTGAGCGAAAACGAAAAGCTAGCTAAAGAAGTTAGGAATGTGCAAACTCTTGAAAAATCACAAAAAAGCTCGGAAGAGGCCATTATATCTCTTCGAAAAACCATTACAGAACTTACAGAATCCAGAGATGAGGCATTGCAAAAAGCCACACAGCTTGAGATCTCAAATAACCAATTACAACTCAAACTCTCGCAGGAACAAAATGCATCATCAGCATTTATCCAAAAGTACACTGATAAGGAGAAACAACTCTTGGCTGAAATTCAAAAGTTGAAAGTTGCTAATTCATTGTTCCATTCAAGGTCAGGGTCAGACGATCTGTACGTTCCAAAACAAGAATACAAATTTGGCATTTCCTTGAATGATGGTTCCGCCGAGTCTTCCACTAGGAGCAGCTCCTTTTTGTCAAGTAGTAACATAAATCATAATAACATAAACAACATCACCAGGCCTTTCAATATGAGTACTAGCAATAGTATAAATGCTATTAACAGCTTTAGAAACAACAATAATTCTGACTCAAATAAGCATAAAAGGTCCAACAGCAATTACTCTTACAACACATTCGACCATGAGCATTTTGATGATGATATGAGTACTGCTCCTACGTCTCAAGGTGGCATGTCAAGCCATTTATCCAGCGGTTCACTAGCTATACTGAAATCTGCTTCACTCAAGTCTTTTGGCAAGAAACTGGTGTCTATTGGAAGAGTTAATAAATACCAAGAAACACATGAGCAGAGTGATTCTAATCCTAATGGGTGCGAAACGGATTATACTAATAACATCAATAAGCGGCGAGCAAGTATACATAGTATTCCTGACATGGGTATTATATCTGAACATAACACTGATGAAGACACAAACTATGATACCACCAACAACAACGGTAATAGTACTATTGAGCACCAAGAAATAGTAGCATCACAAAATGTAAAAACTGCAGCTCCTCAACTAAAAGAGCGCCCCAAAATGCACATTTCTAGCTCAACAAACACAATAAGACCTGCGCTTCCAATTCCAGCTAGCCAAAATTTGAAACTGAATTTGCCAAAATCTGCCTCTTTGATGAATGGAAAATTTTTCTACGCGACTCTGACAGATGCCGACAGGCCATCCACCCCAACAGTACCCTTTACCAATACAGAAGCTAAAGACAATCTGTCTCAAATAGCTTTAAAATCCTTCAGTGATTTGAGTGGCGCCAGTGGAGGTAATGGTAGCTATGAAGTGGATCCGGACGGAAGTCCTAGATGGGTATCCAAACCTAGAATTGATGTTAAGACGCATTTTTTCCAAAATCATCGTCGAGCCAAATCATTGCTTAGTCAAACTCCAAACTATAGACAAGCAGGTAATATGTTTTACCCAGCAAATAGTAAGGCTGCTGCAGAAGGAGTTGCTCAGCCCCGTGGTAATACTACTAGTGATTTAGCTCTTGGTGCTTCTATTAATTATGATGAAGAGCAGAACTTCAATAATGAGATCCATTCTGCAAAAGAAAATGTCAATCTTGAAAATGGGGGAATTTATCAGAGGAAATCCCATAGTGTTAATAATATAAAACGTTACACCTGATCAAGATAATATGAGGATTAATATTCTACATCTACGCCATATTCTGTTGCACCAAATATCATACGATTTTGAGTACTGTTATCTTTCTTTCCTTCTTTTTTCTTTTTATTATTATTATTATTTCACTTTTGGTATAGCGAATTTTTGCACACTGTTTTTTTTTACGACTTACTATTTTTTTCAATTATTTTTTGTTTTGTTTTACAATCTGAGTTCCATTATTTATCGGTATTCTGTCTTCTTTCTCTTCTTTGCTTTCATGCATTGGTTTGCTTTCTACCTTGCTTTCTTTTCTTTACTCTTCTTTTCTTGGCTTTTTTGGTTTGTTGTAAAATCTTTTATTTTCAATGTTTTTTGTTTCTTTTGATTAGCTGATGGTGTTATGATTTGGTTTTCTTTTTGTTTTTTAGGAATTATCTTATATAGATTTACTGAAATTGTAATTTATTTTTTTGTCTTTTTAGCATTTTTTTTTTTTTTGTCCTTCTTTGTTTAACACAGGCGGGGTAGTGAAAAGAACAAAGCTCAAAAAAAAAGTAAGGGCAAGATATGTTTTAGGTTTCTGGTTATGCCCTGAAATTCAACCATTACATGCCTACTAGTTGTGTCTACTTTACGATGACTCCAAGTTGTATATACACCGATGATGTTGAGGAAACCAAAAGTGTACTGAAGCTTCAGCATGAGATAGTTTAAGTGGCGCAAACAAGAATGCATCATAATAACCCGAACTATAAAGAGACAAGAATAACAAAACGTAAATCTAATAAATAGATTTATTAAGAGATAAGGACTTCATCCATTATACCTTAACATTACGCTACATAAAACTATATATATTAATACTGAGTTCTCCTCAGAAGAAATCCAACCCGACGTAGTACCTTTTTCTTCAGACCGGCCATTATTCAATAATACTGATGATTAAATCTTTATAATAGATAAAAAAATATCTAGTTAACACAAAGTTATACAAAAAACGAAAGAATTATTATAAATGAAAACTTAGTTACCTCAAGGAAAATTTTATTATAAGGAGACCCGAAATTAAAAAGGAGATAAAATAACACAAAACTCTCTAAGTAAAATAAATAAAACGAAATTGATTGCCCAAGAACATAAAAACGTGTACCATTCAAACCACTTTTCTCTTCTGATAAAAAAAAGAAAGGACACAAAAACAAAAAAAAAAGTCCCTAATAAAGTTAGCTATGCATGCAGTCTTTGAGGTTCTGCATGCTGCACAAGAGCAGCCGCCTTTCTTGTGCATATGTAAAGATATCAGCATACAGCAATATACTTAGTCTATTGCTCCTCTCGCACCATGCATAAATAATACTAACAAATCTTGGGAAATACTTTAATGACATACAGATCTTCTGGATCCGTTTTGGATACCGAATACGTACCTGATGCCATTGACAAATTTTCCCACGGTTACCAGATAACACCATGTTAGGAACTTGCTGTATGCCGATTGTTTGTTATACAAAACAATAACGGTTGAAGCATCAGAGCTCTGAGAGCTTGACCTTTTTCTAGTGCTGCTTGAATCGCCATGATTTCTTTGTCTGAGTTGTTGTGGCTGTTGCTCCTGTGGCTGTTCTGGGGTTATATCTGCAGAGTTGGGAGATAAGGTGGTATCAGAATGGCGATCTGTGGCTGTTGGAGTACCGTTGCTGCTAAAGTTTTGCTTGCTTTTATCTTCATTTTTCCCTTCTGGTGCTTTTTGAACACTGTCATCTTGAATTTCCAAGACATGGTTTACAATGCCTTCCGGATTAGCTTCTGTAGGCAATCCAGGATCATCGCTAAGCACCCATGTGCCATCCACGATAAATTTATAGAATAATTTGGTGCCTTTATCAAACTTGCGATCAAATATTGCATGAAAATCATGGTCTGATTCTCTTATTGTGCCAACCTCAGCCCAGTCAAGAAATGAAGCAGCAAACTGGACTGTGCTGGTTGATGGAACAACATTATTTGAGTGGTAGTGGAATGTAATTGGCATAACTGACGTTGATATGTTGTTTTAGCAATCTAATCAACAGACAACAGCTGATATAAGAAACGAAACAATATTGTTTACTTTATTAACTTTCAGCCAGAAAATTATTAAAACACGAATACTCTTAGTATATTCAATGTGTCGCAATAAAAAGGATTATTACTTAGTGAGGAGCCGCACTGAATTGCTTCCTGCTGCTCTTGATCCATTGCAAAGGAATGATAAGTTTATAGCATTACCCGTATATATATCACCAAATGCGTCCGGGTATGAATGTGACTTCGAGCCGATCTATTATTGTCTGTAAAGTCTTCCCTGCATCACCTCCTGCATATATGTTAACTGGAAGTATGCAGCAACTCCGTTTATGTTTGCGTCACTTAGCATTATCCCGCAGTAATGACACAATGGCAATCCTCTATCAAAATTAAATAAAATACTACAGCATCCTAAATACTACAGCATCCTAAAAACTGTTGTTGCAACTAAAACTTTAACGTCTATCACTTAAATATATCTTCCATATCGTAATAAATGTTTCTTAGGAACTTATCTCCAGTACGGTCCAAAAATTCCCATAGCGATGCATCCATTTCTCCAAACTCGCTTGTATTTATCTCGTCGTCTTGCTGGTTAAGTGGATTGAGCAAAGCTGGTACACAGATATTGTTTCTGCTTGTACGTATGTTGACAATGTTGCTGTTCGATTTATCTTGAAAACTATTTTGATTATTAGTATCTGAGGAAGTTCCTTGAGTTTCAGTAGCAAAATCAGCACTATAGCACAAATATTCATCAATCCCTATACTCTGTTTTTCCAAGATACCGCCAATAGGAGCGCTGGCCCTCCTGTTTTTTACTTTGCTCAGTTGTTTAGAAGCATAATCTTGCAGCTCCAAAATAGCGCTGCTTATTCTGTCGAATGTGTCGCGAAATACTGCTGAGCTAGGCCACCTTTCCGCAAATACACACAATGTTGTTGAGCATGCATTAATTGTGTCGTATGTTGAAGCCGCTTTACCTTTTTTCCATTCGAGCACATTTAGTATATTATCTAACCAAACACAATAGAGAAACGACAATCCAGACACAAACACACAGTGCATTGAAAGCCATGTGTAACCCAAATTTCCTTTTGTGTGAAGGTCCTTATAATTCATACAGACAGCTGATGCAGAATTAGCAAACACTTTGAACCACTCAAGAAGCCTTGCGCCAGAATTATTCTTCAAACGTGCCACATGCATTATTACAGGTCTAAGGAGAAGCAAAATAGAGTTATGATAAGAAATACTTGACCAGTTGAATGTCTCAAATGTGGATTGTGGATGTGACTTGCCAGGAAATGTTGACATCCAGTTATTGAGCTCTAGCATAATTTGCACCCTCGTTGAATCAATATCTTCTGGCTTATCAATAATTTGAACCGGCTTGTATACAAAAGTGCAAATGCTAGATTGTATCCGACGTAATCTGATAACATGAAGAGAAATATTAGCTTCTGGAGTTTCGGATGGTAATGGGGCATCAATATCAATATCCGAAATTCCAAAAGGTCGGCCTAACACCACCCCGTTGATGCGCTCCATACCATACGCGCTCCAAAAAACACGGTACCTTAGCTGTATTTCCTCGTATTGGTTGGCCCCGAATTCATTATTGTTATTTCTGTTAGCATGATACGGCTCTCGATGAAGCCCCAAAGCAACAGAAGTGCGAATAGCTATTCCAATAGTTTGCCAAATTGAAGTCCCGTCAGGCATTTTTTGTGAAAAAACAGACAAAATTAGCCAAACTTGGACAGTTCTCAAATTTGTTACTTCTATTAATGGCCCAATATTCTTGAGGGCCTTTTGATAGTAAGATTTTGTGTGAGTGGACGCAGAACATTGGCTCCATGACTTTGAGTCGACTAGCTGCGAACCAATAGCGAAAATCATATATGTAAAAAATATCTCTTCGGGCTTTGCCAGACTTGTTAAATCATTACAGGACATTACTTGTTGGAAAGCTTTCTTAACCCAGTTCCAGTCAAGAAATGAATACTGGCATTGGACAAACGCGTAGTACTTATTCAAGTAGTTCAAGGCTCTGTTCATCGACGGCTTAGCGGCGGGTGGAACGATCACTTCCACTCTATCAGCATCTTGGGTTTTATAGAATTCATTGGTGATGTGTGATGCCCGTTTGTAGTAATTAATTGAATTTGTGATCGCTTTGGCAATTGAATATGCACTGCTGTCTCCAATGTACCGCGATTCAGCTCCAGCACCTAAAGTGATGTAGCCAATCTCCATCTCCAAATTTTCTTTTCTGTCATCTTGTTTATCCGGGGAAGGGTTGGTTGCCACTGCATTGCCTGGGCTATCTAATCGTTTGCCTGCTTCTTTTGTGAGGTTATCAATCTCTTGTTTCTGATCCTCGACATTTTGTTTTGCATTCCCTAGCTCTTTTTCAAGCTGCTGAATCGTATTCTCTAATTGCTGAAGATAGTTCCTTGGCAAGTTTCTGTTCGTAGTTATATCAAAGACTGTACACTCTATAGAGGAACTCAAGCATCCGCTGCATGATGGATATCCTCCATCACACTTCTTACGCTTCTTCTTGCAAGCATTACATGCTGCCATCTGGTGCTTACCACTTGAACGACGCTTCTTCTTGACGTTGTTATCTGGGGCCGGTGGTGAGGAACTAGAAATCTTGAGTTTGAACTGCTGGTAGCTCATTGTTACCTTACTGTTTCTAATGTTATTGGCTTTTTTTGTTTTTTGTTTTTTGTTTTTTGTTTTTTGTTTTACTCTCGTACGGCTATAGGAACTGTGTGAGCTGTAAAGGATGATAGAAGGGAACTTTCCGATGCTATTAAAAAGGCAAATTGCGTAAAGATTGCAGCCGCTCCAGATAGGCAATGGTGTTAGCCCCGATAAGCACGTCGGAAATTGTCGCCTGTACTTTTTTTTTTTATCTTGCAGCAGCAGCAGCAGCCCGATGCGATCAACATGAATCCCGATAAGATAGCATTGCGAAGGGAGTTATATAAGCTATTGGTTGTCGAGGATCACCTTGCGCAAAATGACAATTTTTGGCGGGCCCTATATCTATAGCCCCTGAAATATCATCTGTATTAATCAAATTTAATAATGTCAAAGTATCCTCCAAGAACTGAACTTCCTCCCCTCGGCGCCCTCTGTTTAGATTACACAGAAGATATTCACCGTCCACCAGGGGACCCCCTAAACGAGCTTTCATACTACTGTCCGGTTATCCATGAGCAGGTCAAAAATGCAACCGTAAAAAATGTTGTCAACGGTGGTAAGTTTTCGGAGGATTTTGTCGACGCTTTCGCAGATGCTTGCAAAAAGCTTGCAGACCGTGGTGCTGTTGGTGTCATTACCTCCTGTGGGTTTCTCGCACAAGTGCAAACTAGACTCGCTCAGAAAAGCCCCATTCCAGTGGCCACTTCAAGTTTGTTACAAGTTCCATTTGTGCTTTCAACGATGAGCCCTGCAAAGAAAGTGGCAGTTCTTACATTCCATGGAGAGATTCTTGGGGATGCTCATTTTGATGGACTTGGGGTGATTACACCAGAAATGAAAGAAAGACTTGTTGTATTTGGTTGCAAATCAGATGGTCATTTACGGGACATTATCGTTAGAGGTAAACCATATGTCCATGAAAAGTTAGAACAAGAAATGATTAATTTGGCACAAGAAGCATTCTCTAAAGACAACACCATTGGAGCATTTGTGTTTGAATGTACACAAATGCCGCCAACGTCAAGAGCAGTCCAGAAAGCTACTGGCTTGCCGGTTTATGATGCAATCACAATGATTGACTGGTTTTACTCGGGTTTGCAAGCAAGAATTCTTCCAGAAGATGGCTTTAAAGAACAGGGTTTGAAACCACGAAAAAGAAGTTCAAAAGAATTGTTGTAGAAAGTGCTTTATATTAAAATCTTTATATTCAACCATTTATAGTTTAAAATTAGGCTAAGAAAGTTGCCCAATTAGTGTTTCAATAAATGTTTAGCCAAAACCCAAAAAGTTTTTTTTAATTAATATGATACTTATTAGAATTGCAGGTGTGCTCTCTTTTCTAACAAGATTGGAGAAAATTAATCTTTTAGAAAATTTTTATTGATACCTGCTGTCACAAATGGGAAACTTGAATATGACAACTTCGTTACCAAATTCCAGTTGAAAAGAAGGGTCATCTTTTAAATATTATGATTTTGTATATACGCTAATAGAGAGCATGTAACGTGTTTGCTAATTAACCAAATTTTTCGGCTTCAACTCCACTCACAGCCTCATAATATGCACCTTCTGAGATTCGTGATTCTCAGGAACCGAAAGTCAACTGAGTGGAGCAGAAGCTTTACAAACCAATGTTCAAAAATTAAATTTAAGTTGAAATAACTTTCGCATCAGGCTCTTCTGTTAAAACATGATAGTACAGTATATTTTTATTGTCGAAAATTGTAATTCGGATCAAAACAATAAAATCTAACAAATATGGGTGAAAACCTTGAAAAGGTTGTTAATACCTCCAGCAAAAGAGAAAAGACTGCGCAAGAAAGAATATGAATACAGTTATATAATAGAAAAAAAATAGCACACAGTCAAACCCAAAATAAATCCCACCATAAGCAACAATAATTCGAGCAGCAAAAAATAACATGACACAAAATAAATAAAATAAAATAAATTAAAAAAAAAATTAAGAACGGATACGAAAAACAACTGTAAGTAACAAATATTACAAAGAATATCTAAACTCTGGGTTTTCTTTATCAGTCAAGTCTGCAAACTCAATATTTTCTGGTATCACGTACGCATCACCCATATCCAGTCTCTGCTTGTCTCTGGATTTGTTTCTCGACACATAGATACATACCAATCCGATCATACAAATAGTACCACCTATAAACGATACAAGCATTGCCGCTTTGGCCCCTTCGTAGCTTGGTGCCTGCTCAGCTTTAAATGTTTGAGGCCCAATGATGTTTCCGGCACAGTACCCAATAAGGAACATGGTATTTACAACCGTCTTCTTGGTGTATCCGGCAACATTGGATGAGATTATTGAGGTAACACCAGCAAGACAACCGGTTGCAAAGTAAAAGCTGAGGTAACCTGCCAATTTAGAACCCTTGTGTGAAGTAAAATTAAGCAAACACATACCAACAAGGCAGACGATATTGACCCCGATACATGTGTAAAGTCTTTTGTTGTTCATAAACTTATAGTTCAAATAGGCCATTGCAAATGGTATAACGACATCAATAGCTCCACCGGGCATGTTCATGAGTAATGAAGTGGTTGACAGGAAACCAAAGTCACTGTTGAGCAAAGTGCTTCCAAAGTTATTGAAACCGCCATTCGGAATTGCATACGACATGCCATAAATAAAAAGAATCCAAGTCACTGGATCGGAAAATGCTTCCATCATTTGATGCTTTTTAAATTGATGGTTACCAAAACCTTGCTGGTTTTCTCTGATACGCTCAACTGCGTACATTTTATCCGTTTTGTTCAAAAACCAGGCTTTGGTTGGGATATCTGGCATATGCACCAAGGATATAAAACCCAAGAAAACGGTAATTGCACCAGTGATAATATAGAGTAATCTCCATGAAGCCAAAGCATGGCCCTCCTCTCCTCTGTTAACAGCAAGACCATAAGCTATTCCTGCGCCCAAAATAGTACCAAATCCTTGGAACCCCATCCAGATACAGGTACGCATGAACTGCTCGCTTTTCTTCCACCACTGACTGGTGAGCATAATGTACGCTGGGTTCATACAACCTTCAAAAGCACCGAGGAGCACACGGCACACAAGAAATGGAGCAGCACTTTGACAAGCAGCATGGCACATTAAGATAATACCCCAAAGTATAACCGCCGTCGATAAAATCTTTGAAAGCGGAAATTTCTGTAAAAGGACATTGCAAGGGTATTCGAAAAATAAGTAACCAAAATAGAAAGAGCTACCAACCCAAGAGTAGACATCTGTGGACATGTGTAAGTCAGTTCTGAGGCCCATGATTGCGGCGTATGAGTTAGTGGTTTTATCCATGAGCTGACATGACATAAGACTGACAATAACCGGCAAGATAAGCCAATCAATCTTGCGAAGGAGTTTCTTTTCATAAACAGGATCCAATACGATGCTTTTGGACTCAGTAGCATATTTCATCGCATCATCAGCATTTTTGTCATTTATCTCAATTTGTTTGCCGCCAGGGGACATGACAGAGGTGATGACATTTTCGTGGACATCGGTGAATTCACCGCCACTAACACTGACAGACGTTGAGTATGTTTCTTTCTTGTCAGACTTATCCATCGGTGCCAATAAAAATTATATTGATCAATGGCTTGGTTTCTAAGTATTGAGAATACTATCAAAAGAAATAAAAGATATCATTTTGCATTTTGCCAGGCTTTGGAAGCCTTAAATACAGTAGCCCAGCTCCATAGTGAGAAAGTACATTGATAAAGATTGTCCATCTTTGATAACGTCAAGCCCTTTTTTCTCTTATCTAGAATCTTTTCCCCGGAAAAAAATTGAGTCTGTCACTTGTCGGTGTTTTCCGCCTTTCGCTAAATCAGGCAGCTCTTCCGCCCACGCTCGCCAGACGTGTTCTCCATTAAACACCGATATCTATATTGCTCCACAAGAACTTCATCTTAATACTGGCTATGCTAGCTGCAATTAGAAATCAACCTATTTTTCCTTTTTTTTTTCTTTTTTTTTTTTTTGATTATGATAATAATGCTCGTTGAACTCGTTGAACTCGTTGAACTCGTAGCTTGGCTACCTGAACCTAAGATGTGCTAATACAATCATTGTATGTTCATCAGCTGGAAAAAAGTGCCAGTATATGGAAATGAGGTAAAATGCACTATAAAGCGCATTTGAGTATACTGGAAACGTTGGTTCTCCAGAAATGTTGGTGCTTCGGAGAAGTCCGATAACGTCAAAATCTTCTAAATTATTTATCAGCACAAAGTTTTCGTCGGAGATTTCCATCGCTGTGCCCGAAAAGGAACATCTGCATTCACCTGCGAAGGTGTGATTGTCCACACTTGGAGCTCTCTTTTATACTTACTTTCTACCACCACTTTTTCTTTTAATACTTGCTAACTTTTTATTTTCCAAACAGGTAAAGGTACTAGCAATACACAAAATGAGCTTTGCGAAGACAGAGAAATCCAGTGAAGTCCAAGATACCACTGTTGAGCATGAATCTGACTCAACTTCCATTTTAAAGGAGCTCAACACACATTTCGTACTCGATGACTCTGGTCTCCTTTCTTTCAATCATCTAAGTCCGAGGAAACCAAAAAACTGGACCACTAAGGTCAAACTTTTCCATACCATTCTTTATGGAATCACAACATTTGCAGCCCAATTGAATTCCACTGCAATGGCTACTTCGATTCTCCCGGAGCTCATAAAAAAAGATTTTGGCGTTGGTCGTGAAATTTCCCTTCTTCCAACAACACTTTACCTCTTAGGCATCGCTTTTGGGCCTATGGTGTTTGCCCCACTATCAGAGGTTTATGGTCGCAAAATTGGGGTCTTGATTCCATTTTTCACCTCTGCGGTGTTTTCGTTTGTCGTTGCTAGTACCTCTGAGCTTTCTGGAGTGATGATATTTCGGTTTCTTTCTGGTTTTTGTGCTGGGGCGCCCATCGTCTCTGCTGGCGGAGTGTTGGCTGATATATGGAATCCAACCCAGCGAGGGGCCGCACTAGCAGTATACGCCTGTTTTGTTTCTAGTGGGCCATCATTTGGTCCAACTATCAGCTCTTTACTTATGCATAGCATCGATAAACCGAGCGCTTGGAGGATCCCCCAGTACTTCTCTGGTCTCTTGACAGTTTTCTTATTTGTCGTTTGTGAGCTCACTCTCAGTGAAACTTACGAGCCGGTGATACTTGCCCGCGAAGCCAAGTCAATGCGCATTGCTACTGATCGCTGGCAGATCCATTGCAAACACGATAGTTGGAAATTAGATGCAAGAGAGTTAGTGCTGGTGCATTTTATTCGCCCATTTGCTATGCTCATTACCCCTATTGTGCTAGTAATTGCGATATTCGCAAGTTATGTTTACGGTATCTTCTACTTGATCATCACCACTATGCCCGAGGCCTTTACCATGACCCGTGGTTGGCAAGGAACTGTTGCAACGTTGCCTAATATATCTCTATTTCTTGGAGTAATTACCGGTTGTTTTCTAAATATGGCATGGGCAAATCACTATGGTAAAATGATCAAGCTCAACAACGGCCAGCCTGTGCCAGAGCAGCGATTTCCGCTTCTAATGTATGTGGGCTGGATGATGCCCGTAGGAATATTTATTTTCGGTTGGACCAGCAGTGCATCGATTCACTGGATTGTTCCCTGTATTGGGATCCTGTTAATTGGTTGTGGTTTTATAACTATTTTCCAAGGCTGTTTGAACTATTTGGTCGACGCATACACAAAATATTCGGCTTCGGTTATTGCTGCAAACACATTCCTTCGAAGTGTTTTTGCTGCTTCTTTCCCACTATTTTCAAAACAATTATTTGATAACTTGGGGGTCCACTGGGGTGCCAGCTTGATTGGGTTCATTGCGCTTGGAATGATTCCTATTCCATTTTTATTTTATAAGTGGGGCAAAGATATTAGGTTGCGGTCCAAATTTACAAATTAGTATAGATTATTGGTTTTCAAAGAAAAAACAAGACAAAAAGAAAAAGAAAAGAGAGTAAAACTTCTCTTGTCTCTCAGGCTATTTACAATTTCTATTAATTTATTGGCATTCATTCATGTGCATTGTTGTGATTTGTTTTTCTTTTCTTTTACTTTATCTTTTCAGGCCTTTTCTGCATTTCTTGTGTCTTTCACCTATATCAGCATA
>JXWR01006345.1_pt1 | contig 13761 bp, 8 predicted proteins | sample 315541 | NCBI WGS metagenome assembly JXWR01 (sample SAMN03273951, study PRJNA271842) | soil metagenome | isolation source: rice field ambient CO2 | place: India: CRRI Experimental farm Cuttack,Odisha-753006 | collected 2013-12-17
GTGGTAAATCGTTACCAAGTTTTAAACCATTTGAAACCGATGCTAGAGCTGGTGGGTTTATTGAAAACCGTTTTTACTCTGGTGTGCGACCACAAGAATATTATTTCCATTGTATGGCTGGTAGAGAAGGTTTGATTGATACTGCCGTGAAGACCGCTAGATCTGGTTACTTGCAAAGATGTTTGATTAAACAATTGGAAGGTATCCACGTTGGTTATGATAATACTGTTAGAGATTCTGATGGTACTATGATTCAATTCTTGTATGGTGGTGACAGTATTGATACTGTTAAAGAATCTTACTTGAAGAAATTCGAATTCTGTCTTGAGAATTCCGAAGCTTTGAAGAGCAGATACGACCCAGCATCTTTGGCTGATAGTCTTGATATTGATGAGGTTGCCAGATACAGTAAGAAGATGAAGAAGTTTTACAAAAAATTGGGTAAATCTAAGGACCTTAAACATTACGAAGAACCAGGCAAATACGACCCAATAATCTCCAAATTCAACCCGTCCAAATATCTTGGTGCCGTCAGTTCTACTTTCCAAGATGATTTGAAAAAATTCATCAAAGAAAACCCATCATTGTTTGACAAGAAACGTGGTATTAGCGACAGCACTTTTGAAGCATTGATGCATTTGAAGTATATGAGATCATTAGTGAACCCAGGTGAAGCTGTGGGTATTATTGCTGCTGAGTCTATTGGTGAACCATCTACTCAAATGACGTTGAACACTTTCCATTTTGCTGGTCACGGTGCCGCTAATGTGACGTTGGGTATTCCACGTCTTAGAGAAATTGTCATGACTGCTTCTGCTTCGATCCAAACTCCACAAATGTACTTGCCAGTGTTGTCAGACATTACTGATGAACAAGCAGAAGTTTTCTGTAAATCTGTGGCTAAGATCAAGTTTTCCGAATTGGTGGATCACGTTCAAGTTGTGGAAACTACTAGTGGTACCGACACTGGATCTGGCAGAACTTACAATATCAACATCAAGTTTTTCAGCAGAAAGGAGTACGATGAGGAATACAATGTTGAACAAAACGAATTGGAATTATGTACCAGTACCACATTTGTGGCCAGTTTGGAGCAAGCCATTAGAAAAGAATTGTCCAACCAAAAGAAGAAGGGTCAAATTTCGTCATTGGAAGTTGGCCAAGCAGTGCCAAAGAGTCAACAAGAAAATGCCGGTATTAGTGGACGTATTCCAGCTAGTGGTGATAATGATGATGAAGATGCCGATGATGACAGATTGAACAGTAACACTAAACAAGCTGTATCATATGACGAGCCAGACGATGAAGAGCTTGAAATTATGAGAAAAGCGGAGAAATCTGATGATGATAATGACAGTGATGAAGAAATGGATGATGCCAAGTCATCTGCTGATGAGTCTAGTGATGACGAAGCTGACGGTGAAGCGGCAAACACCTCTGTTAATGGTGTTAGTAGCAAGTACCAATCAATGACTCAAGACGCTATTGACCGTCAAAGTCAAGTTATTTCTGCATGCAACTATATTACCAAATTCAATTTTGATGACACTGATGGTGAGTGGTGCAGTTTCACATTGAGATTACCAAGCGATACTCAAAAACTTTTGATGGTGGATCTTGTTGAGGAAACATGTCGTAAAGTTGTTGTTCGTGAAATTCAAAACATTGGCCGCTGTGTTTTCCCAAAACCTGAAAATGGGGTACGTACATTGACTACGGAAGGTGTTAACTTTAGAGCCATGTTTGATGAATACGAGGTGATTGATGTCAATGGTATAACATCTAACGATGTTGCTGCAGTTTTGAAAACATACGGTGTGGAAGCTGCTAGAAACACTATTGTTTCGGAAATCATGAAGGTTTTCAATACTTATTCTATTTCTGTGAGTCATAGACATTTGGATTTGATTGCTGATTACATGACCAGAGAGGGTAGTTACTTGGCCTTTAATAGACAAGGTATTGATTCTTCTACTTCTGCATTCAAAAAGATGAGTTACGAAACCACTTGTCAATTTTTGACAAAGGCAGTGTTGGACAATGCTAGAGAAGAATTGGATTCTCCTTCAGCTAAGCTTGTTATTGGTAACTTGTCAAACGTTGGTACTGGAAGTTTCGACGTTTTGTCCAAGATGCCACTCCTTTAGATGCAATTCAAATAATTATCAAAATTTATACTGTTCCTTGTTTGCAATCACTGATTGATAATAAACAAACTACTATATTGATTCCTGTTACTATTTCTAATTTTCTCTTTTTTTTTTTTTTTCTTTTTTTCCCTTGTTGATTAGCCCAAAAGCATATTGTACTTATTTTTCTCCTAATTTGTTTCTTTTTCTCCTTTCATCCATATATAATGTATTTTTCAAAAATGATAAAATAAATATATTTACTATCGACCACTAAGTGTTCATGACGCTCTCTGTAAGCAAGCACATAACTATATGTGTGTGTTTTGTCTACGCACTGTGGTGCAGCAAACCGTAACATGTACAGCCATCAATACAATTGAAATGGACAAACAGAGAAGTATCCTTTTCGATGTTGAAGAAGTTTGCTATATGCTGTATAGCCTCTGGTGCAGCTATCTATGCTGCTGCTGCTGCTGCTGCTGCTGCTGCCAAGGCTTATTGACACCACAGTATCGATATATAGCCAGACAATAAGTTAGCAGAAAAGGGACTAATAAGCGGTTATGCTTAAACAAATCAAACTGCGGCTGTCGCAATATTGTAGCTGCTACACGGTTTAAGCACCGCGGCCAGTGTCGGTCCACCTTTAGGTTCCATTAATGCGCTCAGTTGTAAGCCCACACAAGCCAGAACCGGCACTAAAGAACAATCCGACCGTGGCTTCACTTGCTGTCGACCGCAATTCCTTTCTCAGCAGAAACAGAAACAGAAAATACCTCGTTGCCGGCAGCGATAAGTTTACCGATATAATTATAGAAGTCAGTCGACATTCGTAATTACTGTATTGAGTGTCGACAAAGTTACATACATGCAAATAAACGGCACTACAGTACTTTTGCTAGTCCACAGACAAGCTTAGAGTGCTAGTCTATCCCTCTTTATTGCGCTTTTTGCAATTTTCTCAGTGTCTTGGTGAAGAAAGCTCCAGCGTCTTACATAAAAGCAACAAATCATCAGCTCAACGGGCTATATATACTCGTATACGAGAGACACGCCGAACTTGTCGTATTGTATTCTCAGACACACTACGTAGGCGTGTGCTGCGATGCTCGATCAACGGATACAGAACCAAGATATCAAAGCTTGTGAAGCCAAGACTTGAACTACAGCAGCAACGAAAGATTTCTTGTCTCTACTATCCACCAAGAAAAAACTTTGGTGTTCGGATTGGGTTCCAAGTAAGTTTTGAAGCTGGCTTTGTTAATAGCTTGATGATATTGATGTTTAAGACAAGCCAATGCACCCCTGGCAAAGACAATAATAGATTGCAGCCTTACTTGTAGCAGAGCAATCTAATTGTATAATAGCATCGCAATACCACAACACCACAACACCACAACACCGTGCACTATATATATCTGTGCTACAGTATACTGCAACGGGGTGTTCGCAAATTCCTTTGCTCTATCATGCAGTGCAGCAGTCGTTAACAACACAGCCCTCTGTCTGACCTCTAACCTTTATATTATATCCGGGGATGGACAGGCGGTCTTTGCTAGCAGTTGCCAACACATGCTTACAAGCACAAACGCAGCAGGCGGCTGCTATATATAGCAAGGTTTTGGATCACGCAGCGTCCTGCATTAGGGGAAACGCCTATTACATCACATCACCGCTTCAGTCAACAACACTTTGCACTCAAGAACTGTAATGCATGCAGTCGGTGATGATGGTGCTACTGAACCGTTGAGGGGTAAAAACAGAATAGAACAAAAGTTTGTGCTAAACTCTTTTTGTTCTCTGTTGACTGACTACTAAAGTAAGTTTGCTAACGCTACAACAAATTGGTTTAAATTAAGGAATGAAATTTATTTAATGCAACCAAGAAATTAAGCTATAACAAAAAGAAGAAAAAATGCAATATATAGTAAAACAAGAGATCCGAAAAAAAGTTGGAACTTTAACCAAGCCAAGTGTAGAAGAAAGAACAAAGATTAAAATAATGAAGGAAGGAAAAAATGAGAAAACCAAAATGAAACAAAGTAGAATAGTTGATCCGCTGAAACCACATTATATAATACCGCACAATAATAAAACATCAAGTGTAATTTTGATTAAGATGCCGAAAGTTTTTGAAGATGGAATGCAATATGCTGAAAGATGAAGTTGAAACTAAAATTATTAAAAAAGTATTAATATTATGATTTTTCAAAAATCAACTAATAATAATAACTGAGAAAATCAATAGTCAAACTGTTCAACTTTCTTAACAGTCAACCAAACCGGTGACTTCCAAGTGAACTGGTTTACAGTGTGGTCCCAAAGTTTGATCGTACAAGTTGTAGAAGGTACCAGACAAACATTGGTAGAAGATGGTGGTTTCACCGATGGCCAAGTTACCGTCAGAGATGGACCAACCAGCAGCGTAGATGGCACCAGCTTGTGGTGGTGGACCGTCGAATTGGAATTGTCTGTTAGCAACAATAGAACCGATTCTTCCCTTGGAGTCCTTCAAGATAGACTTTTCCAAAACTAATTGCAAAGTACCATCGACTTTACAGGAAACGGTATCAACACCAGCGGTTTCAGCAGCTTCAATGGCAGAGGAAGTGGAGTTAGCTTTAGCGGTAGAGTTAGAGGTACCTTGAGCTTGAACTTGGCCATCAGTGATTTGAGAAGCGCCAGAAGTAGTGGATTGGGTGGCTTGAATTTGACCATCACCAATTTGAGAAACAGCCTTGGCGGTAGATTTTGGAGCTAAAGTGGAGGTAGAAGCTTGGATTTGACCGTCACCAATTTGGGAAATGGCTTGTGCGGTAGATTGAGCCTTAGAAGTGGCGGTGGTAGCTTGGATTTGGCCATCACCAATTTGAGAGATAGGTTGAGCAGTAGACTTGGCCTTAGAAGTGGCGGTGGTAGCTTGGATTTGGCCATCGCCGATTTGAGAAATGGCTTGAGCAGTAGATTTTGGAGCGGCAGTAGAAGTGGTAGCTTGGATTTGACCGTCACCAATTTGAGAGATGGCTTGAGCAGTAGATTGAGCTTTGGAGGTTTGAGTAGTAGCTTGAATTTGGCCATCACCAATCTGGGAAATTGGTTGAGCGGTAGATTTTGGAGCAGAGGAAGTGCCAGTAGTGGCTTGGATTTGACCATCGCCGATTTGAGAAGCAACATCTCTCTTGGCTTTAGAAGAGGTGGTTGGATCAGCAGATTCGGCAGAAGAGTAAGAAGAGAACTCAGAACCAGTGGTGATTGGAACAACGGCAATACCGAAGGTACCAGAGTAGTCAGTAGCACCACCAGAAACGGTTTTGCTTGGAGTCAAAGTGGACCATGGTTCAGATGGAACGTAAGCGGCCAAAGTGGAAGAGGCAAGAGCCAAGGTAGACACGACAGAAGAGTATTGGTAACGCATTGCTGGATAGAGATATAATGTGTGTTTAGTGATTTCCTTTTTTGACAGTGATTGGGGGCCTATAAAATTTTATTAGATTTCCTAATTGAGACTTAAAAAGTTCTTGGTAATTTTTAATTTTTTTTTTTTTCTTTATTAAAGAAATCGCTTTTGTTGTTGATGTAGTAAAAACAGAACCAGAACAGATTGAATCCAGAGAAAGTTGGACCTCAGCACGATATATATACTAAAAAGGAGGGCTCCTTTTTCATCCAGGTTTGCCCATTAATCTTAAAAAATTAAAGGCCATTTCAGTTGCTTGCAAAGAGCCTATTGTCCATATCTATTGTCCACTACATTGTCGAGAAACCTTTTGACAATAGACAGAGTACTTGCCCGCCAAAGGGCGCTGGCTGGATTGTACTGGGGTTCGTGGGCACTGTGGGCCCCAGTAGCCAGCAGCCAGCAATTGCTGCAGCTGTTGCAGTGTCGATGTTTATATTCTTACTAAAATTAGCAGCTGACGGCCCGGTTATGCAGTGCAGTGCTATGCAGAAAAAAATAAAAATAAATAAATCAAAAACAACGCACCGCAGGGCGTGCAGAGTAGACATGATATGCAATAGACGCATTAGCTGCAATGCAAGTAACTGGGCTGGGCTAGCACTATCACCCGATTGGGAATGATGATGAAAACACCGTCAAGGTTTGGTGGAAAGGTTGGCAGGGGCGCGACAGCAGTGAGTGCTTATGATGTTAACAAGCAGGTTTTTTTTTTTTTTTTTTTTTTATGGCCAGCAGCAGCAGCAGCGAGTGCACGGCAATGAACTACAATCCACGATGGGCACCGGAGATTGCCAGACATGTACACATTCGTCTCAGACCACATGTAGTAGTAGACACCAAGCACTGAGGTGGGGCACTGCTGCTAATTGCCAGCAATGTGGGCACCGGCACCCATTTGTCATAGACAGCCGAGTTTGTCGGAGATGAGCACGGGTGTGATTGTGTTTCACCAACGTATATCCGGGGATCTAATCACTAATTACACCGTTGGAAAATCCAAATTCAAATGGGAACAAAGTTAGAGACTGAGTTTCAGCAGTTGATGATTGGCCGCGCTGCGTGTCTAGGTGCCAGTTTACAGCAGCCAGCATACATAATGTGTCCCACAAGAACTCACTGAGGAACACGATTAGTTCGTTTCGAAAGATCTCCGAGCACCATGAGCACCATGAGCACTTGTGCTGCTGCTACTGCCCGATACGCTACTACGGTTTGTAAAATAATTACTAACCTCCGTGCCAGAGATGGGGTATAATTACTAATGCTCGTGCTAATCGCTTTGGTTTCTCCGACACTAAAACAGTGTCTGCGTCACCATAACTGACTCAGCGCTGACTCAGCACACGCGTGAGGGTGATTCGGACTTTTTCCACTCTCCAGTTTTCGAGAATAAAATAAAACCCCAAATTTCACTCTCCGCAACTGGTCGATTAATGATGGCGATGGACGCTGCTTCTATGAAAGCAGCACACTGTTTCCCCAATGCTGGTGATAGTAGCAACAGCGCTAGTAGCATGGGCTCTTGCTGCTGTTACTCTATCTCTTCCCAAACTCATTGACGTCTTGCTGCCCCGTGGGCCCATCAACTATGGAGAGCTACAAACCAACAATCTCGTTAAACTTCATTTCCATCTCACCAACTTGCGCTTCAAAATAGCCTCGTTGCTATACTACTCCCATTTTCCTGAACAAAACGCTGGTAAGGTGGACAAGATATACGTGTATCCTATAAAATCTATTGGTTACTTGCTGGTGCAGAGCTGGCCCATCAACCAGCATGGATTGCAATATGACCGACAGTTTGCTATTGGATGGTACAGCGAGATCCGCGGCGTCTACAACATCATTACCCAGAGAGAGTGTCCGAAACTTTCCATGGTGAAGTTGGATTATTTTGTTGACGAAGGTGCCAGGCAAGATTGGTTCAGAGTGCACTATATGGACGATATGTCCAGATCGTTTGATGTTCCTGGAAACGTCACTGATGAGTACCTTCGACGCCATTCTTCTGAAACATCAATGGGAAAAGAATCGACAACCTCGGTTCTCTGGAAAAACAAATTCAGCACCATTGAGTTCAATGAAAACTTCCTACCAAGATCTTTCCTTGACTGGTCAGGCATAACTGGAAAATATTTGTCTTCAAAGAACCAAAACGAACCTCTTCATAAAGTGAGGTTCTTGTACTCCAGAACAGGCAAGTTTGTCAAAGTGGGATCCCCAAAGGAGTGGAACGACAAGTATCGCGTGTCCTTGTTTCATGATTATTACCCATTACATATTGTCGCTCAAGAGGATCTTGACTGGTTGAATGAAAAGATTAATTCGTCTACAAACCAAGCAGAGCAAACACAGCCAAAAAACGAAGACGAGTGCCAGCCAATAGAAGGCCTTAATTTTCGCGGTAACTTAGTTCTCAAAAATACCAGGGGCCCTTTCGACATTGACACCATTGCTCAATTTTACCTCACGAGCCCATCGTCAAAAAACAAGAACCAAACAGCACATAAATTTAAAACAACCACAAAATGCCAGCGTTGCGTCATCCCAAACATCAACCATTTAACGGGAAAAATCCGCCGTGGGACCCCTGTTACTAGGGCCCTCAACAAATTTAGAAAGATTGATAGTGGCAGTCCGGGCCCAGTGTTTGGCATATATGCAATCTATTATGATGATGGTGGATGGAGGATCAATGTTGGGGATGTGGTGCTGGTTGCAGAGAGGAGAGTTAATGTGTTTGAAGCGATTGAGCCGAAAAGAGAAAACAAGGGGAAATAATAGCCTGAGTGAGAATGCTGGCAGGTAAGACGTGGGGTTAATGTTGATACTCATTATCACGGGCTGATTTGTTTTCGGAAAGGCTGGACTCATAGCACAGTACGGAAAGTAATGGTATGGAATGGTAGGATATAATGTAATATAGTATAATATAGTGTATTATAGTATGGTTTGTAATGCAAATAAAACTGTAGTGTAAAAAGTACGTCTACTTTAGCATGGTTGACGTGATGAGAAATAATTAACACAAGCTGAAACAAATACGGTCTTGAACAAGCTGGTTTCACCCTGTCATGACCGTTGGGCATGGCATCGTGCTTTGATGTAGCAAATTTTCATGTTCTGGATACAGCAGAAAGCTAGCTAGCTAGCTAGTTAGTTAGTACATCTCAATAAAAGATAAGAAAATGTATTTGAAATCTGCAAAAAAGTACTAAAAGACGATCTACTTGTGTACAGATGAAGGTATGCTCCGCCACTTTCTGGACCCGCTGTGAATTGTGTATATTTCGGACCATAATGCAATGTAGCTATATTCGTACCATTTCTCTCTCTCTCTCTCTCTCTCTCTTTATATACGCTTTTTTTTTTTTTGTTTTGACTGAATTTATTTACTTATCCATTAACAAACGTGTAGTTGTTGCGTACTGCGTTCTGGTACCCGGTTCAGAAATTCATAAGGCCTTCGTATACCATAGTGTACTATATGTTGCACATAGAAAAGCACCTCTACAGCAATCGACAACTCAATTTTGACTCTAAATTAAGCGAATACTGAGAAAAAGACACCGCTAAAGTTGCTACAATGTGGGCTGACAAAACTTATCAAATGACCTCCTTTTGATCCTAAACAATGCGTTTCTTATTGGCAGTGGGCCGTTGAAACTTTCTGCAGAATCAAGCGGCCGTAACAGTTATCCTAGTATTATTATTGAGTTTTTCAAATTATTTCTTTTTTTTATTCCTGCAATGTACCTATAGGGAGATTAAGTTATTGTTGCAAAATCTGAAAAAAATCTGAAAAAATTTGAAAAATCTAAAAAGTCTGAAAATCCTGAAAATTGACTTTTTTTTTTTTCTTTCGTTTCTTTTTACCACGCGCACGGGCTGTGTCCTGTGGAGGTAAGGTTAGAATTCGAACGGTCGAGATTCCAACTTTAATCTTGTCTCGTTCAGTCAAATTTAAGGGGAGAGGGTTAGCTATTTGATTGCATTGTTGGGAAGCGAACCAGATTTTGTACTGTGCCCGTTAATGAATCTTCAATTTGTTGGTGATACTTTGTAAGTATTTCGCACTCAGTGTTTCACGCTGGAGGGAAAGCGTTTTTTAAAGTCGTAGATAGTGGGAAAAAGGCTTTGAAAAGACAAGGACAAATAGTAAAGCCCACATAAGCCGTGTTTTCTTTTTCTATAGATTCGAAAGATTTTACGACTGATCGTTGTTGTGCTCGTGCAAGGGGTATAGCATTGCCAACTGCCGTTTCCAGTAGCATTAAAGTCCAGACTTTTCATGCAGGGGTTACAGGATCAAATACAATCAGCCAAAGATCTTTCAGAATACTCCAAAGTCTAGGCACGGTTGGCATTATTTAGTGGTACAACGACAGTAAATTCTTTGGTTTCCTATAATTGAGTAAAACAAACCTTTTCGTTTGGCTAACATTATAACTATAACTCAGTTAAAATCACTTGTAAAAGATTTCTTTTTGCATCCCTTCCCCTTTCTTCTTCCCCCATTTCATTCGCTAGACCGGTTATTTTCTTTTTTTTTATTTTTTTATTTCTTTATTTTTTTGCAAAAATCTGATTACATGCCCATGATGGGCTAGATTTTCACAACCACACAAAACTGGTCAGAGGCAGGAGATCCTGCGTATGATTTATTTACCTGAATGGGAAATATAATATTGCCATAATTGTGCATGCCAGCTGCATGATGCACAGTTGACTGCATTGATCTGAAAATTTTCACAAAAGAGGTTTTCTTAAGCGGCTGCCAGTGAAAGAGAAATTACTGAGAGAAAAGAGAAGATCATGTGACTCGGTCACATGATACCGTCATTTTGTTGCAAACACACGGAGGAAACGATGGCGAAGAAAAAATAGAAAAAAAAAAAAACATACACGAATACACCGCGATGTAGGTGATAGACGGGCGCTTAATTGATTGCGTACGGTTATATACCATCATTGCTTCAGTGACTAACTAGGCAGAGATGAGCAACCAAAAACTCACTTATGAGCTGATCATTAAGCAAAAGCTCAACGTTTACGAGGTGTTGGATATCAATGAGCTAGCATCCGACAATCTCATACGGAAAGCGTACCGCCGGCAAGCATTGAAGTACCATCCGGACAAAAACCCATCACCAGAAGCCAGAGAAAAGTTTGAGCTCATCAATCAGGTATATGAGTTTTTAATACAGAATAAAGCAGAAAAGGCTAAATATGACGAATACTTAAAACGGTTGCAGGAACAGGAGGCCAACAAGCAGCTATTACAACAGTCCATCAGAGAGAAGCGCGAAAAGTTGGAGAAGCTAGAGAAAGCGTTTGCTGAAAATGAAAGGCAGGAAAGAGACCGCAAACAGCTCATTGGCCGTCTCAGGGAGCAAGGAATGCAGAAAAGATTAGAAGCTGAAGCCAAGTTGTTCGAAAACAGTCTCCCCCGCGAGGCAGCTGGCAGAGCAATAGCGAGCGACAATGCATGGTATTATGCTGATCCAATCATCAACGACAAGTATAAAACTGTCAATGTTCGCTGGAAGTATTCAGAAAAAACAAAAGATGACTTTGATGAGGTGCTTTTGACAAAACTAATGTCTGTGTTTGGAGAGGTTAAATCTGCCAACGCCTCAGGGCCTTCTGACAAAAAGTATTCCAGAGGGACGGTGGTGTTTGAGTCAATGCTTGCCATTGAACAGATCATTCGGTTTGACATTGACAAGAGTTGGCGGATATGGGAGAAGACAGGTTACAAATATCTTAGCAAGCAGATCAGGAGTATCAAATGGAGCGAGCAGCGGCTATTGGATAAGCAGCCACCATCCGCAACATTGTACCAAGTTATGGCTGATATTTTGGGATTTGACAAAAGCGATCCTAGATCTACTAGTGGAGATATGCCACTATCTGATTACACAGAAGTTACACTTTTGCGGTGGGAAGAAATTGTGGGAAAGCAAAACATAGCTGCTAAGTGAGCTGAACTTGTTTACAAATGAGAATAAAGTAACGGTTTGTATATGTTGAGTCTAAGGGAAGCGACGAAACTGAGATCACGCATGTTATGAAAAGACGCATACATCTGTTGTTGGCTCTATCTATCTAGACCTTACCCATCAGCACTTTTCGGAATTCCCAAATTGCAAACTGTCGGGGGGAAAAGCATATGTGAGCTCACAGGGGCCGACAACCGGGCGAAGGCCACCGTGCATAAAGTTAGAGTCTGGACAGGGTCCTGCAGCGCTTTACTTCCTCAGGTGGATATGGCCCCAATCGAGGCCTTTATGGATGCGCAGATCGCTTGTTTCTCAGCCTGTAGGTTCGTGAATTTAAACTGATCTGTTTCCTGATTTTTGGAAGAAATCTGTTTTACTGTTGTCTCTCTCGTCTAGTTTTTGAACAGTAAAGAACTTATTCATTCATTAAAACCACAGTCACTCATTTTTTAATCAAAAACCTATACATTCCTTTACTTTCAATTTATCTGCCATTCTTTTCTCTATCTTTCCTTAAACTTATAAATTATACTACCTTAGACTTCTTTGGTTGACATAAGAAACAGAAAAAAACAAAAAACAATGTTGCTCTCCAATTTTCTCACTTTATCTGCTTTGACTGCTTTTGCATCTGCTCTTCCAGCTGCTCATCTCCACCATCAACACAAGCGTTCTGATGACTCTTCCTCTTCTTCTTTGGCTAAGGGTATCTCCTACTCACCATACTCCGATGATGGTGGATGCAAGAGTGAATCCACAATCAAATCTGAAATTTCCGAGGTTTCTGACTATCAAATTATCAGATTGTACGGCACCGACTGTGATCAAGTTGCAAATGTCTTGAAACACAAAGGTAACTCTCAAAAGCTTTTCTTGGGCATCAGCAGTCCAAACAAAATTTCTGATGAAATAAAAACCATGAAATCTGCCATCAACTCTCACGGCTCCTGGGACGATGTCCATACCGTCAGCGTCGGCAATGAATTAGTTAACAACAACCAAGCCACTGCTTCTCAAGTTGGCGAATACGTTGATAAAGCCAAGACAGCTTTGAAGAGCGCTGGTTACTCTGGTGACGTCGTCTCTGTTGACACTTTCATTGCTGTTATCAACAACCCAGACTTGTGTGACCATTCCGACTACATTGCCGTTAACGCTCATGCTTATTTTGACGGTGGTTATGCTGCTGACAGTGCTGGCGACTGGTTAAAGGAACAAATTCAGAGAGTTAAGAAAGCTTGCGGTGGTAAAAAAGACGTTCTTATTACCGAATCTGGCTGGCCATCTAAGGGTCAAACCAACAAGAAAGCTGTTCCATCCAAATCTAACCAAAAATCTGCCATTAACAGTATTGTTGAAAAAGCTGGTGACTCTACTATTGTCTTCACTACTTTGAATGATTTGTGGAAAGAAGATGGTCAATACGGTGTTGAAAAATACTGGGGGATCTATTCTAAATAAACGGACTATCAATAATGACGTCCAATACAATATTTTGAATTCTGGAATTCTTTGTGTTTATTAACCACTACATTACTTGAACCCCTATGTTTTGTTCCTATCCAATTTTTTTTTTTCCCCGCCAGCTCGATCCTAGAGCTGCGTTAAGGTTGATTTCAATTCATACCGCACAGAAAAGTCAGGATGAATATCCTGCTGGAATTTTCTGGCGATTCATTGCCTATCTCGTTTTTTCATATATACTTATATTGCTCAAAATAAAAACATCTTAAATAGTTATAATTAGTGCAAAGCAACCCTTTTTCTTGTAGCACATTATTAAGACCTGTAGGTTTGGAACTTTAGATCTTGGGGTAAATGATTATTTTCCTAGTTAGCTGAGCTGCTAAAGAAGAGCCAATAAAAGCTGCTCTTTTATGCTTATATTATAACAGTGGTATTATTCCCACCACTGTAATTACCCTTCATATTATGTTTCTGGTCTCTCTTTGTGTGTGTGAAATATTTAAAGTTTTCTTGCGCATCTGAAGGAAACTCGAAACGGTATAGTATACCGTCAATAATCAATTTATATATGGCGCGAATAACACTAATATTTTATTGCAACAAAGCATGATTCACTTTGAGGAGGGAGACACTTTTCATATTTGATAATCGTTACGTTGAAACCACAACCTATAGTATTTGCAATGTCGGGACTTTAGAA
>JXWR01002413.1_pt1 | contig 13732 bp, 7 predicted proteins | sample 315541 | NCBI WGS metagenome assembly JXWR01 (sample SAMN03273951, study PRJNA271842) | soil metagenome | isolation source: rice field ambient CO2 | place: India: CRRI Experimental farm Cuttack,Odisha-753006 | collected 2013-12-17
GGCTTAGTTATGGTTGTTGTTGTTGTAATCATCACATTCCTAACCTACATTTTCCATCAATCCTAATGAAGACTTTAAGATAGTCTCGCACTCTCAATTATATTTCCAACTTTCAGGCATGTTTTAGTCTCTCATGCGATTATACTAAACTCAATGAAACTTTAGCAGAAGATGAGCATATGTCTAAAAGAAATTTCAGGTCTTATCCAAGAATAATGCAAATGTGCAATGTTGACCTTAGGCTTAATGGCATCATTTTTTAAATATTTAAGACAAAAAAAAAAGAAAAGAAAGACGAGGTAAATTTTGTAATGTCAAAAAAAAACGCTTATATATATAGACGATACAGTCTAATCTTTGGCAGACTAAAACGGAAGCGTTGGACTAGGCAGCTGTCCAAGAGATAGGCAATTTACTACAGGTCGAGCTAATCAAGCTAAGCTAATTAGTCAGAAAGCAAGCCTAACGGAATGTTAATTTGCTTTTTCGCCTTTTTCTTAATTCAAAACCCGACTTCATTTTGTATCTTATCAGCGCTTTATTTGGATAAGCCAATGAGAAGCCCTATTTGAATTCAATTATGTATAACATTTTCATGTGTGCTAAAATATTGCCTTGACAAACAGAAAATTGAAATTATGTCCGTTTTGTAAGTAGATGTTGTAAAACAGAAGGAACGCCCCCGCCTGTTGAATATTCAATGATATAAATGATCGATAACGATTGTTAATTAGAAAAAAACAAGGAAAAACATAGAAAGACTAAAAGAAATAAAAAGAAATTTATGGTACCAGAAGACAATGCAAATGGCGGCAAAAGTATAAAATACTCAGCTGATTTGTGAATATTTGCAACATTACGAGACCCCCCAATGCCATAAAAATATACATACCAATGAACGAACAATAGTCAATCACCATTATGGTTTAAACAAACGGTTACACACATATTTGAGAAAACTATTCAGTATACTCTAATATATCTCTGTGCTCTCCAATTTTGTCAAATTATGCGTCTTTTTTGGTATACCTTTGGCATGTGGGTGTAAATCTGAGCTTTAAAAGATATAGATAGACCCGGGCTTTACGCCCTTTTGGGATTGATGCGAAAGATGATGATTTGCGGTTTTACAAAACTCAATCTAATAATCAGTAATTATACTGTTTAACCTTAAGAAGGTTCTTGTCAATACGCTTTAGTTTTCTTTTCTTTTTTCTTTGTTGAATATCATAATTTCTTCACACTAAAACCCATGGAGTTCAAAAGATTTTGAGAACAGTTTTGAAATCCATAAATCTGTTAGTTAATGCTTTCAAATCTAAAATCTTTGAAATCGCGAGACGAATAAATTTCAGCTCATGAGACTATCCTGAGGCCCGATATAGCATTTACATCAGATATCAACCTCAGCAGAAAATATAACCTATTATTAAAATAAATAATCTGAAAGACTTCCTGTACAATGACGCCGGCCGTCGTATTCATGAGTGACGGTGGACGGAAGCTGGGAGACGGATTGCAAGTTGCAAAGAAAAAAGAAAACCCGATGCATGCAGTATGCATATTTCCGTCCCTGTTCGTTTCGTTCGTTAAATGCACAGAATTGCACATTGCTGAGCATGAGACCACAGAAATACTACCACTGAGCCAATGAAGTGACAGAGTTTTCAATATTACAATATTGAGTTATTGAGTGTAGATTGCACTATTTGGGCCAAACACTATAGGCTACATAAAATTTACCCTTTTCTCAACTGCATTTTTATCTGGTTTTACTGGTGTTCTGTTTTCAGTGATTTTCTCTCGATTGATAGCGGCAAAATCACACAGTTTGAAGCGATTTTGCAATTGTGGTTGTGGTGGCTTCAATGTGTCTTAGCCAACGCAACAACAGAACGTAGAGGAAGAGCTGAAGCACTCCAGTCAAACAGCATCCTGGTCTGCACTTTGAACGGGTGCCAACCATTATCAAGAGAGTTCGATGATGCAATGATTGATAAGTGGTGTCTCTTGCTTTGACATGTAAGTAAAGGTTAGATAAAAGCATTGCCAGCCAGTATGATTTGAGACGACCAAAAGATAAAAACTACTGGGTTAAAAGCAAGAAGATTTTTAGCCGCATTGCCGTTAATTAGAGAACGGTTATCGTATCTGCATGTGATTCTGTACACATAATTTTTAAATTTAGCAATTTGAACTGAAATCAGAGAATTCAATTGAATTTATTATTCACAGCAGCTTAATGAAATTTTGCACACGATTCTGCCATTCAATTAATTATTCTTGCTCGTTGATTTGTAAATCTGCGTAGTAAATAACTGTTGTCAGTTTCCTAACATATTTATGAAAGATCTTAGCAAACTTTTTCGACACTATAGTATAGAGAAAGACATTTTAGACAGTTCTTTTACAATTAAAAAAAGAGAATACACTGTGCAGAATGGAACTACAGATCTCGGTAATAAGACTCAGCATAGATAACATGTTTTTGGCCAAGTAGCATACAAAAATATTCGCCACAGGCCGGCGATGCATTCAAGTTTCACTGGTGAAACCAGCAACTTTTGTAAGCTCAGCGGAACATATAAGACCATATACCAACCTCCAAGCATTCAATATTGACGATAACGACCTTAATACGGGCCGCCTTTGGTCTCCATTATGTCTTCATTAAATCCCCATCAAAAAAAAGGAAAAGCCTCTTTGCAAAAACAATATCGGGGCTTATACCACTTAATTTGCTGAGATTTCCCCATCTGCAAGCGTTCCTGTTTTGGCTCGTAAAAGTTAAATACTAGTCGCACTAGTCCTCGGGACCCAAACCACGACCGTAGTCTCACTCATAGTGCGGTGATTAATCCGCGGTAAAGAGACGAGTGGGTGGACGGAAGAATCTCTGTAACTGTGTCGCCCACAGCTGTCAACTATTCATCAAGGGCGAAAAACTGATACAAACGGCGTGATGGACCAGTGGATTTGGGAAACTACATAGCTCAGTTCCTAACACTGCATATCTAAGCCATAATAAAATACCTCTGTGGGCGCAACAGGCTCTGCGCAGACTAGTGCAGATGGCACCAAGAAAATTACCAAATTAGTTGAAGGTATGCATTTAGTAGCATATATATGCATGAGACGACCTCGGGAGCATTTCCCAGTGTTGCAGCAGTAGCGGAGGAGCACCACAGGAGATAGACGAAATAGTAGTTTAATCGCAGTCTTTATCTATTATCTCTGGAGAACGGTAGTCTCCCTTCTGCGAAGACATGTCTCTTTGGCAATCTCAGGCTAAGTTTTCGTGCAATCAATCAATCAATACACCAGAAATCCACACTCATTTAGTCACTAGTGCCTGTTCGCTCAGTCACTCGATCGTCTCACATCAGTCAGCATGATTCTTTCTGTCCCCGGCTATATATCATCTTGCCTTTTGGCACATCCTTTGTCTCTCTTGTACATTTTTTTTCTTCCAGTTTAATTTTTTTTTCTTCCCTTTTCCCCTTTCTCTTCTCCATTTCGATCTTTTCTTGGGTTGTTATGTACTACAAATAATAATACTCTTCATCTTCACAGTACCACTACTTTACCGATTACTGTAATTGCTCGTTTTCGTTTTTCCACTTTCCCTTTTGGCAAAATAATAACCAGACCTATTGTCTCTTCCTTGTGAATAAAGAGGCTTATCGATCTCCCTACTATCTGTTCACATCAACCTAAATCATAGGAAGAAAAAGAAAGGCAGAGTGTTATCATATATTAGCAGGCCTGCCGGAAAAATAAACTTCAAGAAAGAAAAAAAAAAGTCAACTAAAATATATCAGCACCAGAAGAAAAACAAAAAGTTTTTTTTTATTGATTCTGTTTCCACTTCAACGTTATTCCAGATCTCAACTTAGCTCAGTTAGAATCTTCTCGTCTTCTACTTTGAGCCAAGTTGAAAGTTCTATATTACACTTACTACTTATTCTTTATCGTCACATTATAGCCTTTCCATACATTTATTTCACGGCTATTGTTTTGGCCGACATACGAAAACCCCGTTCGAGTCCACACTACAATCAATCATCAAATAGATAAATAATCAAAAATGCTTGAACTTAATGTCCCCGAGTTCAGCAATGACTCCGTGATCGACTTTTCTCATTTAAATTATCCACAAGGCCATGAAGACTCAAATATTATTTCAATTAGCGGAATCTCTGCAGCTGGTCATAAACCTCCACAGTTAATTTCTATTGCTTCTCCCCTGGCGTCCGACTATAAGCAAAAATTTTCTACTCCAGCAGTCAATAATCCAAAGAGAGCAAAAATTGCAAAAACTGCTATTAATACTGCAAGCAAAAGTAACAATACCAAAAAAAGTCAACTTTCTTCACTTTTTCCTGGTCAAAATGGCGAAGTTTTGAATTTGGCTGGCACTAATAGTTCCGCAAATATGCCCGCTACCAATGCACCAATTTCCTGTGCTATTGACGAAATTGATTTTGAATTCAGCAACAACGACTTTAACGTTGATATCAACGCTGGTAATGATGTTTATAACTTTAATAGTGCCACTGGTCACAATTCCGGTCCTGATAATGTGAATTTTTTCAACAATATTGCTGTTGGTAGTGATCTTGCCGCTAGTGAGCAGTTGATGTTCCACAAGCATGATGATGTTGCCAGTAGTCCATTTTCTCAAATCACTCAAAATCAAACCATTTCCATAAACGACCACAACAACAACAACAACAACAACAATGGCAACAGCAGCAGCAGCAGCACTAGTAATAACAACAATCACCTTTATGGTAGTGTTCCTTCTTACATTGGTAGTGCAAAGACCAACTACATTAATCAAGACAATATTGCGTTTTCAGCAGGCAATAGCCCTGCCGCAACGTTGAAACGCACCTCTATGATTGATAGATTCGCTCAACGCAAGCAGTCGTTTGCCGAAGAAGCTGAAGAAGATGACGACGATGAAGAAGAAGAAGAAATGTATGATTTGCCTATTTTACAACACAACATCAATGATTTCTTTGTCTCTAGAGATAATGAACATCAGCACGAGATATATCAGAACGATCACCAACAAAGGCAGCAACAACTTCACCTAGAAGGTGGGGTTAATTTCAACTTTAGTTTGGAAAATCCTATTTCACAAAAAAGCAGCGATGACAGCAACGAAGCGCATGATCATTTTGCTCCGGCTGCCTCTGAATTCAACAGCTCTAAAGCAATCCCAATCAGAAAACCAAAAGCAATCGTTTTCAACAACAAATTCAGCAACAGCAATAACAATCAGTATAATAATAGCAATACTAATGATAATGGATTCAGCAACAATAGTAATAGTTTGGGATTTTCAGTTCCTGAATCAGAACATTCATTAAGCTATTCCTCTAATACCGAAACCTTTCCTTATTCGGGATCCGCCACTGCTACTACTGTTGGTCAAAGCCTATCAACCACATCACCAAACTTTGTCAAAGATGAAAATGATTTGGTGTCTATTCCACTAAGCGATGAACTCAACTTTAATTATCCTGTTGATACTGAGTCTGCTCCGGTTTTGTATCCGGTCCAACGCCATCAGGAGGAAAATCTTAGAAAAAGATTCTCTAGCAGCAGTTTCTCTGCCATGAACAACTACAAGAATAACCAAATGTCCAAGAGATCGAAAACCATTGCTATGGGATCAGGAAACTACAATGATTGCCTTTTTGGGTCTCTATCCTACCGGTTCTCTTCTACTCCTCCTGCTTCTCAACAACAACAGCAACATCAGTATTATGGCGCCCGATTGGTTTCTAGTCCTGTTGACATATCACCAACACAAAGTCAAAACTCTCAATCATCACAGTTCATGTACGGCACCACATTGACGTCACAACAACAAACGCAACAGCAATTGCCTAATTTTGCTAGATCAAGTCATGTCAATAGCATCAACGTGAAACAAGAGCAGCCTGCAGTGCTGCTTAACAACGTTGGTACAGTCAGTGTTTTGACTGAAAAAAGGGCAAAGCCAAACTCCGCTACTACAATTTCAACTACCACTACTGCAACTACTACAAGCAGCAACAACGTTTCAGGTGCTGGTGGCGGAAATTTGAGCGGTAGCACTATTAGCAAAAGCTATCCGCCATTTCAAGAAACCATTATTGATTTGTCCAGCAGCTTTCATTACTCCGCTAAGCCAACAAGCGCGCAATTCTCTAGTTTTTCAACTCTAAGCAGCGATTTCAAAACTAGTAGCAAGAATAGCAAGACAATATTGTCAGGTGGGGTATCTATCACTAAGCTTCTGGGAAATAGTAATGGTGCAATTATGACAAAGGCTAAGTTGTGCAATATTGGAAAAAAGAATCATATTTCTACGACATTTGTTTGCCCTCATTGTTCAGCTTCTTTCAAAGTCAAAGGATACTTGTCTAGACATTTGAAGAAGCATTCTGCGTTTAAAGCTTTTGTATGCCCATTTTACAGATCCGAAGAAGATTTGAAACAGGAGGAGGAAGCATTTGCTAAGAATGCAGAAAAGAAAAATGGCAAAAATGATAGTTCTGGCACTAATGGTGATACTGCTAAAAGACAATTCATTGGCACCAAATGCCATCCAAGTGGTGGATTTTCTAGAAGAGACACATATAAGACACACTTGAAAGCATTGCATTTCATTTATCCAGCAGGAACAAAATCTACTGAAAGAAACGATGTTGGTGGCCGATGCGCTGGTTGTTTTGAGTATTTTGACAATAATAATTCCTGGCTCGAAGAACATATTGAAAAAGGTGAATGTGAAGTAATTGTCAGGAATAATGTCATTAATGCTGGTGCTACTACTGATGCAGTGGAAGCTGATACAGTGGATGTCACTGGCAGTACTACTGGCGAAAGCGTTGGTAACAGTGGCATCAGTGATGACGGCGATAGTGATGATTGATGGTTTTGTGTTTTCTGATTAATGTTTGAATTTTTTCTCTTGTAATTTTTCTTGTTTTCTGGTACTTGCAATTTTTGTGTTGATTCATGTTCTGCTTTAATAGACTGGTTCGACGAAGCAGAGGGTGGCATTAATAATGTTGGATAGAATATTTTTTTTTCTTTTTGTTTTTTGAGGATTTTCTCTAAATGTTTTATGTTATTGATTTGGGTCGTGTTTTTTTCTTCTCTCAGTGGCGAGAGTCTCGGTTTTAGATATTTTTTTATTTTCTTCTGTTTCCTTTGGTTCAATATTAATAATGACTTTTGCGCTTATATTATAATTTTTGTATATTGCTTCTTGGCAATACATCTTGTTTTTCTTTTCAAATATGTTAATTTAAAGTTTATATCTTGCAAGACCTCGTTCAAGTTGTATTAATGTAAAGGGCTGAATGTGCTTGAATTTATAAACTAAATGAGTGATACGCCTTTTGAATACACAGCTACGCCAAAATATTTGAAAGTTGCTCAGAAATGATGGCTATCGACAAAAAAAAAATAAAAAATTGAAGGGGATATCAAAATGCAAACGATGAATCTTGAAATGATCACACAAAAATAAAGAATTGCTGTATATCACATCTTGTTCAAGCCATGTGGTTAAACATCTGGTATAGAAATCTTCTCCCCGAAAAAAAATAGGCTTTCGACAAACAATCTTTGGCCCTTCACTTGGGCTTGATAGTTAAAGTCTGATTGTGAATTAAAGAACTTCACTTCTGCGCATGTCTCGAGATTATTAGAATGCGCACTCACTTAACGGTCAAACAGATCATACATAACCCTGCCCGCAAACATATATACATGTAAGACCAAAGCGTTGTGTCACATGTATGCTGCGAGCCAATTTTGTGTATATGAGTAATGATTAATCTATAGATTCTCATAAGAAGATTGTTCTGGCTTTTGATATATTATTCAAAACGGAAATCACAAAATCCACTTATTTAATTGTGTTGGGTTTCTAATATGCACAATAACGCGCAATTATGTAACATGACGCGTCTAACGAAGATCTTCAAATCCTTTTTTTCTTCGTTAAGCAATTTGATCTTTTTGTACGCTATGTCTTGTAATCAGCAGCAGGAGAAAGAAAAATATAAGTTATTGATTTGTTTATTGGTATTTTTCAAGAAGCTGAGTATTGTTAAACCCGTGTAGATACGGAGAGGTCCTGAACCTGGTGCACTTACTGCTGATTGTTGATTGTTGCGTTTTATCGGAACTATTTTTTTACTTTCTATGCCTTACATTTTGTTTTACTGTTCTCCTGATGATACCCCACTTTTAGATTTATGTTACCTGTTTTGATACTTAGCTCTTTATTTTTTTGCCTTTTGCTTTGCTTGTTTGTAGCTATTTGTTTGTTTAATAGCAATTACTGCTACTATTTTACATTGTCGTCGTTATTTTCTTTACATTTTGTAAACTAGTAATTATGCTTTTACTTTATATTACGTTTTCTACCGTTACTAAATTTCTAGTTGACTTACTTACAGCTCAACTATACTTATGATGACAAGAGAGTGAAATGCATCTGTCAAAGTGCGCTTGTTGAGTGGCTCGAGGATGTCGTGCATGGCGCTCTCCGAATATTGGTCGGGCAACCCTCATCGCCCTCATCGCCTCTCTTGACCGAGAATGACATCAGAATTATTGTTACTACAATGCTATTATAGCTAAAGTTGCACACTTCACAATTTCAACAAAAAAAAGACATTCTTGTTTATACTAAATTTTTTTTCTTAACTACAGCGTGTCTCTTCAAGTATCACCACACCACACAATCATGGGTATTTTCAGCAGGAAGAAAAAAGAAGCCAAGGAAAAAGATGAAGACTTCAATCCATACGGCAGCACCTCGATGAATGTGACGGAAAACAAGTTTGAAGCCTTTAAAGACTATGCCGCACAAAAGAAACCGGGACCGCTCGAGCCACGTTTCGATCCTGTCGCTAGAGGGCCGCAGTACAAAGGTAACAGTGTCCCTGTTGGTGCGGATGAGAAGGGTAGAGTTGGTGGTCCAGGTGGTCCATTTAGTGCTGCTCAAGAAACCGCCAACTATGAGGAGACGTATAAGGACTACAAGAAGCGAATTGCAAAAGAGAAAAGTCATAATGACCAGGTAGCGAAACTTCACGATAGGCTACATAATACGAATAGCGGGTCATATCAGGATACCAAAAGTAATGATTTTCCATATCAAGAACAAGACCAGCAACAGCAACAGCAACAGCAACCACAGGACGCCAATGAGGGAAATGCTTTCCATGGTGGCCAGTATGGTCTAAGTGCAGCTACTTATGACGAAGATGATTTGAACGCCCCAACAAAAGCATTTGACCCAGCTTTAAATGGTGGCTACGGAGATGATGATGAAGATTTAAATGCCCCATCAGGTGGCCGCTATGATTATGATAATGACTACGACCATGACCAAGAGCACATACTACTACAACAACAGCCGTATCAGCCAGAGTTGACAGAAGAAGAAAAAGCCAAACAAAAGGAGGAGGAAGAGCTTGAAGAAATTAAAGGTGAATTGTCTTTTACTAGAGACAAATCCCTTGCTTCAACTCAACGTACCTTGGAGTTGGCTAGAGAAGCAGAGCTTTCGGGACAGAATACTATGGGAATGTTGGGTAGCCAGTCAACCCAAGTTTATATGACGGAAAATAATTTGCGATTGGCACATACTCAAAATAGAATTGGTACTGAAAGAGCTAAAGAATTAAGAACTGCTGGTGATGTGTTCAGAGCGCCAAAAAACCCATTCAACAAGAAGAGTAGATTAAAACAAAGAGAAGATAAGCTTAGAGCAGAGATTATTGCTGATAAAGCGTTGTCTGATCAGCAAAGAAGAGAATTCCAGCAAAGCGAGCGAAGAATTAAAGAGAATTTGTACGTCAGTAGCAAGAATGGTACTGCTGAGGAACGTAAAACTAGGGATGCGGCATTAGAGCAGCATCGCAAGTATTTGTTTGATGAAGAAGATTCTGAAGAAGAAGAAAAAGAACTACAGATTGGTCATAACATGAATGAGATTCATGGTTATGCTCTGAGATTGAGAAAGTTAGCTCAATCTCAAGGAAATGAGGTTGATAAACAGAACGAAAGACTTCGGACAGTGGAAGACAGTATGGACACGTTGGATATTGGAGTACAGCAAAACAAAGACCGATTGTATGCTATTACTCATAAGTGATTTTGAACGGCAAGCACTATTGCTTGTGTGGTATTATTGCGTAGTAGATTGAAAATTCAATATATAGGCACCCGAATGAATTGATGATATAGGTTAGTATCTTGAAGCTCATGTATTTGGCATCATTTCATACCCTTAAATTATGGATTTATAACTTGCTTTTTGGTAAGTGTGGACCATATTGGTCACTAATATATTAACTGGCCAGCTAAAAAATGTGATACAGCTTAATTTCTGATGCTGTAGAAATGGTCGAGAATCTTCGACTGCAGAGCCAGAGAAGTATGTTATGGCCCTCTGTGTTACGTAATCGTGGACGCTGGTAGAAAAGTCAATTTTCTTAACGCTAGAAATACAGGACATTACTAATACCAACAACCTAAAACTAATGATAATAGACGAATTTTCTTCTTGACATATATACCCCAAATAATTCCAACAACACAGACACAATTTTTACCAGCCCTTCAAGTAAAGCTATGCTACAGTCCTGTATTCCACGAGCAGTCCAGAGATCTCTCCAGCAGAGTTGGATTACTCACTTGCTGTCATCTCCACAAAACATAACCAGAGTTTTCAGTTCTTTGGCCAATAGTAAATATATTGATAAACCGAGCAGTATTTCTCATAACAGAATTGCGACAGTACTAAGATCAACTAAAGTGTTGAATAATAGCATATTATCTTCAAGAACCATTCACACGCGGCCGGCGGCATTAAACAGAAATGCTTCTCCGGCTGGTTTTGCTTCCACGGAATCTGCCACATCGAATACCATTACATCAAACACACTAAACAACAATACCAGTATCAATAAAAATAAAAATACCGATAACGTAAAGAAACCAGTCAACTCATTAGTGGAAGATCTTGATACGACATTTGCGAAAACTCAAATATTCAATAAATTCTACACTGACGAAGAAGATGAGTCCAAGAAAGTCCTCTTGAAGATCGCCATTGGCAAAAAAGCTGCTAGCCAGCTTAACAAGTTGATGAAAGATGATAACAATATTAACTTAGCCTTGAAAATAACGGTGGAGAGCGGTGGATGTCATGGGTTCCAGTACAATTTGAAGCTCGTGGACTTGTACAAAGATCAAATTATCAAGCAGGACTTGAATAGCAGCGAATCTAGTTGGCAAGATTTGTCCAAAGATGATCTTGTAGACGAAGAAGTGTCAATTTTTGTTAGAGATAATGCTAAAGTAGTGTTGGATCTTTCAAGTTTGCAAATTTTGAGAGAGTCAAAAGTGGACTACGTTAAAGAATTGATTGGTACGTCTTTCAAGGTCATTGACAGTCCATACACTAAGAGTGCTTGTGGATGTGGGTCTAGTTTTGATGTTGATTTCTCCAAGTTGGCATGATGATAAAGATAAATGTAATGAGCCTGTATATAAAATATTATGAACACATTCTATAAGAAGCATTAAGCATAGCTTCAGTGTGAAGATAGAAAGATTGTATTTAAGAAGCGTAGTTAGTGAGAGTAACTCAATTATCGAAAGCGGATCACTGCTATTCGGGCTACTCTACTCGGCCTTAAAAATTAAAGTTTAAGGGGCATTCGTCTTAATCCACTCTTTTATTCATTTGTTTACCACAATTTCGGCATACCTTAGCGCGATGTAGAACTGGAATACCATTGCATCAATAATACCGGGATAGTAATAGTGTCCTAAAACAGTAAAAAGGAAACAGAGGCTTTTGGAATATCGCTCCGAACAGCCCCAAACAGGTTGCGTTGATGGTCTTAAACAAAATACTCAGAATTTCAATTCTCTAACTTATTTCAAGGATCATAAATTGAGCACTTTCATAACCACAATATTGTGTGTGTATATCTATATATATACCTTTTCCCCTTGTTTTCTAATTTTTTGAGTGTCTTCAACTTCAACTACCTCTAATATTTATCAAAACACAAGGAGCAAGAAACATGACCATCCCAAAACACATTCTCAACGACATCACATATAGCGTCGAGGCCAACGTTGCCATTGTCAAATTTAACCGTCCCGCTAAATATAATGCCTTCGCATACGACCATTATCGTCTCCTAATTTCTCTCGTTGAGCGCGCTGAAGCAGAACCAAACACCATTGCCACTATTTTCACAGGCTCCGGTAAATTCTTCTCAGCAGGAGCTGATGTTCAACAATCTAGACCATCTACAGGCAGCAATGATGAATTTGATAGAGATGAAGTTTCTGAACTGGTTAAGAAGACATTCGTTGGAAACAATGCTTTGCTTGTTGATGTGCTCCAACGTCATTCCAAAATCCTTGTTGCGGCACTAAATGGCCCAGCGATTGGACTTAGTGCTTCGCTTGTTTTACTTTGTGATTTGATTTATGCGCGAGACTTGAAGTCGGTTTACTTGTTGCTCCCATTTGCAAATTTGGGCTTAGTAGCAGAAGGAGCAGCATCAGTGACTTTGTTTCACAAGTTGGGTGTATCGAGGGCCAATGAAGCGTTACTTTTGTCGAAGAGAATCAGTGGCTCTGTGTTGCAACAGGCAGGATTATTGAATAAGGTGTTCAATATTACAGACATTATAAAGTTTAATGATGCTGTGGTTAAAGAGGTAAATGATTCAGTGGAAGGGTTAAGTTTTGATTCGGTGAAGCAGATCAAGCATTTGGTTAAGGCTAACTGGGATGATCAAATTTCAGCAAATAATGCTAGCGAGGTCGCTGCTGGATATAGACGGTTTTTGACTGGGATACCTCAACAACGGTTTTCATTGATTGCCAAAGGGAAGCTAAGACATAAATTGTAACTTGAATGGTTTTAGCATATTCAATTAGCTTACGCTGGTCTTTAAATAGTTTGTTTCTATGGCCCACCACAGTGTTGTATCCACCAAAGCAAATGCACACGGAATTGTTACCATTGACGAAAACATGTTTTTCAAAGAAATATACCAAAAACATTAATACTATATGGTTTTTGCTTTCTGTAGCATCCTTTTGCCATTTCATTATACAGTTTTGAGTTTTTGCGAATTTGTATTTTTGTGTGAAGGCACTCTCAATAAGAAGCATATTTCCTCCATGCTAAGCGGTGCACCCACAGCTATAGCATTGAGTATGTGCCAATAGGACGAAAAGAGACATTTACGGAACAATGTACATCAGAGTATTCAATTTTAAAAATAGCAGAAGAAGGTGTGGTTCAAAATTCAATTAAAACGATTTTCAAAGATGTATTTTGGCTGCAACAGCTCAAAGCATACAAGCGCAGGAACGAGGCACATGTTCGAAGTGTCTTGGACATGCATTAATTTCCATCGCGGTGTCTCATTGCATGTAAGTGCTGTAAGCTGGATCTAGTAGCAGAATAAATAAGGAAAACCAAAAAATACGATTTTAGGATTATGAATATATTACTGTTTATATAATTTTCAAATGATTACTTTTGAAGTACAAACTTGTCTATATAATGATGATCAAATTACGGACTGCACCAGCCATTCTATGCGAAAGTGGACTTCTTGGTCAGCAATCAAACAACAAAACATGAAATGAAACAAAAAGAGGAAAAAAAAAA
>JXWR01001730.1_pt1 | contig 13731 bp, 8 predicted proteins | sample 315541 | NCBI WGS metagenome assembly JXWR01 (sample SAMN03273951, study PRJNA271842) | soil metagenome | isolation source: rice field ambient CO2 | place: India: CRRI Experimental farm Cuttack,Odisha-753006 | collected 2013-12-17
TCAAACAATCTAGATTGTTTGACCAAAAGATCTCAGGAACTTGGTAGATGTCAGTAAGCCTGGAGCGCCCAAGTACAAAGAGGAAAATAGAGTTTCAAAAATACTTGTACCCAAGTAGTACCTAGCGAAGATAACTTCAAACCCAACAATCGTGGCGATGAATCCTAGGAAATATACAGCAGTGACACCGGTCGGGATGTTATTGAATGCGGCGGCACAAGAATTCAACCAGGTGACTATTAAAGATAAAATGGTAATGAAGATAATTAAAACAAAAAACACAGCAATTGGTTTGGCAACTCTCTTTGGCTCGGCATGAAATATATGATGGATTTCTGGCTTAATGCCGAATTTGTCAACTAAAGATGAATCTGAGTGATCTACATCGAAGTTCAGGTTGAGTTGCAGAATTTCCCTGAACAAGTTTTCCTTTGGTTTGGCGGTAGATGACGCTAGAATCAAAGTGGCCTTTATTGGTTCCGGTGATCTGGAAGCCTCTTGCAACAAAGCAGCATCCAGCTTGGCTAAATCTATCCTGTATTTATACATGGACAACTTGCCATTGTCCTTAATTTCGGGTTCAAAAGCCATTTCTAGGTTCTTATTAGGTAAGCCTATCAATAAGGTGTTCTGGAAGGGTTTGTTGGTAGACTCAATGGCGAAATTTACTTGAATCACCTCGTTAGGGTCTTCAACTGTGATTGTAGTCGGAACAGTTTCATCGATTCCTATTCTGGGTTCAACTTTACCGATCATTACCCTAGACTTTCCTGCGGTGGAGGGGAATGATACATGAACATCTTGTGCCACGTAAGCGAGGACGAACGATATGCACGACACCAAGGCCGCAAGTGTTTTGAAGAATTGCATCTGCTCCGTTTCTTTTATGGTCTATGCGTTATAGGCCGCAATATTAGAAGATCGGTAAAGCTAAGATATATGCGTATGTATATACTAAAGGCCCATATGTAATAAAAAACTGAGTGTAATTTATAAGGATATTATTATTATTGACCTGCTAAACTTGCGAAAAATGTTTTTTTATTGCCGAGGTTAAGAGAGCTGGAACTTATTACCCGCTTTATTAGCAGTAGTCTCTAATGAACGGGCAATGGCGCTTTGAGCACTAACAGGTTCGAAAATAACATCTTCTTCGGTGACGAATTTAGAAGGGCGCGCCGTTTGTCTTAATGGGCTTGGAATAGTTGGATAAGATACTGGCCTTAATGTGGAAAGTGGCTCCTGTGGTTCCTGTAGTTGTGCCGGCTGTGTTTGTAGGGCCATTTTGTCGAGGACTTTTTTCAAGAAGGCGTCAGCTCGGACATAAATGAGTTGGGCCATTTTGAAACTCATGTTGCTGCAGAAGCCAAATGATACCACGCCAATGGCAAACACAAAGGAAATGCCCAATAAGGGTATTATGAATAATGAGGAGAAGAAACCTATCACTACGAAAAGGGTTAAGTAAACAAAAAAGAAAAATGTAGCGGTAGAAACCATTATCAAAAAAAGTAGGGAACACGGAATAACAAGTCCAATGGCAAAGGAGACTTTGAACGCTGTCAGGTAAGGCTTTTCTTGGAAACAAAAGTAGATATTCTTGACTGCTTGCTGAACTTTCTGACTGGATTTTTCACGAAGTGCACGGAAATGACTCTTTGATAGGGAAATCCTAATAATAATGCTATCTTGTTGTCCAAAAGTATTGCTTCAAAAATAGGTGATTATGAAATATCAAAACCAGCTCCGAATCTGCATGTCAGCAAACAAGCATAGAAAAAATATCAGAATCCTGCAAGTACATGGTGTCTCTCTCATGATTGTGGTAGCCTTTATCCTTAAAAAATAATTAACCCGCTTGGTTCAACGGGTCAAAAAAAAAAAAGCGAACAAAAAAGTGAGTAGAATTGATTAGCCGCGCTAAGGTCGAGGATCATTGGAAAAGACAGCCTTTTAAATGCAGATCTGATTTTTTTTCTATACTGTGTCTGTTCATTAGTGGAGGTGGTTGATATTGTAAGTAAAAATACGTGTTAGTAATTGGACAATTTCGTTATGGCGCGAGAAGCTACGGCAGACATACCTCACATAGTCACCCACATTGGGGAACCAGTAGTTTAAATAAATAAAAATAATCCAAAATACTTCGTACAAGCTATTTTGTAGAGCATTTAATTTTTCTACTGTTTGCAGACTGAAGTTGTAGAAAACCTGTTTGCATTTTTCAACGAAGGATTGAAAATAGGCGGACAAAGAAGAAACTGATGGCGAAGGCGGTTTAATAGGATAGTGACGCGATTCTTTCTCGTTTTCGTCCTCCTGTATTGCAGCACTTGTGAAGGCATAGCTTAGGAGCAGCTTTTGAACTTCAGCCTCAGTAATAGGCCCCGAGCTTTTTGTCATGGACTTAAATTTTATCGATAATTCGTCTTCGCCATCATCATGTTCGTCTATTGGCTCTAATTTTTGCTGGTGCTTGAATTCTTTCGCTGGTATAGGATTCTCGTGGTTTTCCGTTAAAGGTGTTTCAGTACCCATGTTTAGATCGATTGTGTTTTTATGTAATTCCTCTGCAACGAGCACATACGTCGCATTCTTTTCTTGAGCGGCACTCGTTACCAAAAGGGACTTTTTCTTGTTATTCTTTCTACGATTCCTGGCTGCCATCGGAGTATTGGATGTTTTTCAGATGTCACTTTTTATTTTAATCGTCTTGAAAGTACAGATGAATACCAGTTTTGTGAGTAGTCAGATTTTCTTTTTTTTTATCCATCGTAGCCCGATCTTGGTTCTTTTGTTTTTCTTTTTTTTTTTTTACATATATACATATTACCCATACAGGAGATATCTCCAACATATTTATTAATAAAGAGAAGACTGTGGAAGGGTTGAAAAACTCGCTTGAGCTGATAAAACCCTACACTACGGTGTAATTGATTGAGATGAGAAACCTTATTCAGCGGGTCTCTGTTGTGTTGTCTTATCCTCTGAATTTTCGCGCAAGAAGTACTTTTTCATCACAACTATGGTTATAGACTCAAGCTCATTAACACGCACTTGTAGGTAGATTCCAGAGCATATTTCTTTGTAAATATAGTGGGGTTTCTGTATAGCCGCTGTTCGTATGAAATATATCAGTTACCCCGCGTGCCACCTTCAGTTTCGCATATTTTTTTTTTTTTGTGAAATTTTTTCCGGCCTCTGAAAAATTTCGAATAGTCGTAACTGAACAGAAAAATTTGCAGAAGAGTTACTGATGAACAAGAGGCGAGGTATATCTTAAGGTCGTTAGATAACTGGCCAGGAGAGAAGACAAAAAGAAATAGCACAGACAAGGAATATGAAGGCTATCAAATTAACAGGTCATGAACGTCCATTAACTCAAGTGAAGTACAACAAAGAAGGTGATTTACTATTTTCATGTTCGAAAGATAGCTCGGCCAGTGTTTGGTATTCGTTGAACGGTGAAAGATTAGGTACTTTGGATGGTCACACCGGTACCATTTGGTCTATCGACGTCGACTGTTTCACCAAGTACTGTGTTACAGGAAGTGCTGATTACAGTATCAAATTATGGGATGTGTCAAACGGGCAATGTGTTGCTACATGGAAATCGCCTGTCCCCGTTAAAAGAGTTGAATTTTCCCCATGCGGTAACTACTTTCTAGCTATCTTGGACAACGTCATGAAAAATCCAGGTTCCATTAACATATACGAAATTGAAAGAGATTCCGCCACTCACGAATTAACAAAGGTCTCCGAAGAGCCAATCCATAAAATTATCACTCATGAAGGTTTAGACGCTGCCACCGTGGCTGGATGGTCGACTAAGGGCAAATACATCATTGCAGGCCATAAAGACGGTAAGATCAGCAAATACGATGTGTCCAACAACTACGAATACGTGGATTCCATCGATTTGCACGAAAAGTCCATCAGTGACATGCAATTTTCTCCTGATTTAACATACTTTATTACATCATCCAGAGATACTAACTCGTTCTTGGTCGATGTATCGACTCTACAAGTTCTTAAGAAATACGAAACAGACTGTCCTCTAAACACCGCCGTAATCACCCCATTGAAGGAATTCATTATTCTTGGTGGTGGTCAAGAGGCCAAGGATGTCACCACCACCAGTGCCAACGAAGGTAAGTTTGAAGCTAGGTTCTACCACAAGATCTTCGAAGAAGAAATCGGCAGAGTACAAGGCCATTTTGGTCCCTTGAACACAGTTGCCATTAGCCCACAGGGCACAAGTTATGCCTCCGGTGGTGAAGATGGGTTCATACGTCTACACCATTTCGAAAAATCTTACTTTGATTTCAAATACGACGTGGAGAAGGCCGCCGAAGCTAAAGAGCACATGCAAGAAGCTAATTAATGTTAATTTTGATGCTGATGTTGATGTATAGTAAACATACATATATGCATATACGTACGTATATATATATAAGAATATGAAACCCAAACTGTGGATATTATTTCGTTTATTATGATCTCTCGTATATCTTGATACGAAGTGCAAGCCATTATAATATTTAGACTTTTCATTACGTTAATAGAGAGTCACTTTAACCACGAGGGGAAAAAACACATACCCCTCCCCTTCGAGGTAATCTTCCGGTGAGATCTTCCCTGTATGCAGTTCCCGGGCATAGGCGGGTTTAACATCTTGCTAAAGAACTATCGCACTAACCCTCTGGTACCCAATGCCGAGATTCGGTAATGGGGGCACGGCACTACGGAAAAAAAACTACAATTCTAACTCTACCCCGCCCCTTACGAAAACGCCCTAGCTCAACCATTCCGACCGATAAAAAGTTGCCGCGATCCCGTCGATCGCATTTGGTTTTGAGGTAAAAAAAGAAAGCGACAGGGATCTTCTCCACGATGCTCGAGATGCCCTGGTCCTCGCTATGGCATTACTCTGGCCTCAGCGGTATTTGCATTCACAACCATCACCATCGGGATGGTAATACATGGCTCGGCAATGAGAAGAGTTTTGGCACACATGGGCCACTCCTTATGCTTTCTTTCCGTTGTCTCGAAGCGTGTGGTGTTTCTATTTTCATTCTCCTTCTTGGGTGTATATATAAAAGAGGTTGTGTTATATAAGACAACGCTCATTGGCCTGTTCTTGATTTTGATTTTTTCCGCTTTTGTGCTGTTGGGGCTAGAACTATAAGTGTGTCGATTGTTTTTATCTTCATTATTTCTTTTGCATGTTTAGTATTTAGACTAAATTTATACGCAGCTACTATCTTTTATTATATATTCTGGTAAACCAATTAAAGAGAGAAAAAGGAAAAAAATTTTCACACTAATATTCTTCATATAGCATCATAATATTGACTTATTAGAGCAAATAAAAAATTAACCAATAATAATGATTAGACAATCATTAATGAAAACAGTGTGGGCTAACTCCTCCAGGTTTAGCCTACAGAGCAAGTCGGGGCTTGTGAAATATGCCAAAAATAGATCGTTCCATGCAGCAAGAAATTTGCTAGAGGACAAGAAAGTCATTTTGCAAAAAGTGGCGCCCACTACTGGCGTTGTTGCGAAGCAATCCTTTTTCAAGAGAACTGGGAAATTTACTTTGAAGGCTTTATTGTATTCTGCCCTCGCGGGTACGGCTTACGTTTCATACTCGCTTTACCGAGAAGCTAACCCTTCTACCCAAGTTCCTCAATCGGACACTTTTCCAAACGGTTCGAAGAGGAAGACTTTGGTAATTCTGGGTTCCGGTTGGGGTTCTGTGTCGCTTTTGAAAAATTTGGACACCACGTTGTATAATGTTGTTGTTGTTTCTCCAAGAAATTATTTTCTTTTTACTCCGCTATTGCCATCTACCCCAGTTGGTACCATCGAATTGAAATCTATTGTTGAACCTGTCAGGACTATTGCTAGAAGATCGCACGGTGAAGTCCATTACTATGAAGCTGAAGCGTACGACGTTGATCCTGAAAACAAAACAATTAAGGTCAAATCTTCCGCTAAGAATAACGATTACGACTTGGACTTGAAATACGACTATCTGGTTGTCGGTGTGGGTGCTCAACCAAACACTTTTGGTACTCCGGGAGTTTATGAATATTCTTCTTTCTTAAAGGAAATATCCGACGCTCAAGAGATCAGATTAAAAATTATGTCCAGTATTGAGAAAGCTGCCTCCCTATCTCCAAAAGATCCTGAGAGAGCAAGATTATTGAGCTTTGTTGTCGTTGGTGGTGGCCCCACCGGTGTTGAATTTGCCGCTGAATTGAGAGATTATGTTGACCAGGACTTGAGAAAATGGATGCCCGAATTGAGTAAAGAAATTAAAGTCACTTTGGTGGAAGCTTTGCCAAACATTTTGAACATGTTTGACAAGTATCTCGTTGACTATGCTCAAGATTTATTCAAAGAGGAAAAAATCGATTTAAGATTGAAAACAATGGTTAAGAAAGTTGACGCTACCACTATAACTGCCAAAACTGGCGATGGTGACATTGAAAATATACCGTATGGTGTATTAGTTTGGGCTACAGGTAATGCGCCAAGAGAAGTGTCTAAGAACCTAATGACTAAATTAGAGGAACAGGACTCAAGACGTGGTTTGTTGATAGATAACAAACTTCAACTTTTGGGTGCTAAGGGATCTATTTTTGCTATCGGCGATTGTACCTTCCACCCTGGCTTGTTCCCTACCGCTCAAGTTGCCCACCAAGAAGGTGAATACTTGGCTCAGTATTTCAAGAAAGCTTATAAAATCGATCAATTGAACTGGAAAATGACCCATGCCAAAGACGATTCAGAAGTCGCTAGATTAAAGAACCAAATAGTGAAAACGCAATCGCAAATTGAAGACTTCAAGTACAACCATAAGGGTGCTCTGGCTTATATTGGTTCAGATAAAGCCATTGCTGATCTTGCCGTTGGTGAAGCCAAATATAGGTTAGCCGGCTCATTCACCTTCCTATTCTGGAAATCTGCTTATTTGGCAATGTGTCTATCCTTTAGAAACAGAGTTCTTGTCGCTATGGATTGGGCTAAAGTTTATTTCTTGGGTAGAGATTCATCTATCTAGTAGAAATAGATACAAGAGAATAACATTTTTAAATGATGATCAGTTTTGTTTTTTATTTTATTTTTTCCAGTTAGTTTGTTTTGTCTTTCATATTATTTCTTTTTTTATCGATATTTTAGCAGAGGCCTTGTCCCTTTTTTATGCTAATAAAATTAAAATTGTTTTATATACATAATCATAATTTATCATTTGTTGCCTCAAACTGATATTCTGTCTTAAAAAAAAGGGAAAATGAGTGAGACTATATTTAGATAAACCATCATCAAATATTTAATTTCGAAGAGAAATAAAGTATGTATAATATAATGTTAATGATATCAACTAATGAATCGAAGAGAAAGCGCGGGTGTTGACATTGTGTATTTCTTGCCGTCAAGAACAAACATTATCTGGCATCTTTGATCACTTAATATCCTTAATGCTTCCGTCTATGGTACTGAAACTTTTCATTTTGGGCAATTGAAGGGTCCTATTCCCATGTGAATCCTGAATTGACTCATCTTTAGTATTTGGTCGATTGTGTGTAATAGTCCTTCCCATTTCAGGACTGCACGTAATTTCCAACTCCGTAGTGTTACAATCGTTGCTTATACTCCCTGCAGCCAGTTGCAGAATCGTTTGATTTCCAGAATCATCGTCAATTTCATCTTTCAAGACATGTGTGGCCAATATTCCCAAGGTGTTCAACATGTCCGACTTCATTTCTTGGGGCGTTGTAGTCGACGAAGGCGTTTTCTTTACCGAGCTACTGAAACTATCTATTTGAGAGGTATCAGATATTGCATGTTGATTAAGTACTTTTGCTAGATTGTTTAATTTCTTGTTCTTTTCAATAATTTTCTGCTTATATTTAACAATTTTATTCTCTCGCTTTCGCAATTGATCCTTCAAACTTTGACGTTCCAATAGAAACTGACACTTCATCCTTTCAAATTGCTGTTTCTGGAGATTATCTTCCACTTCATGCCTCGACTGAATATTATTTTCATTTGAAGTAAGAATCATGTTCTTGAATTTTAATTGTTGTATTTGGCTGACAGCTTGGTTCAGATGCGTAACTAATGATTGCAATACGTTTAACATATTTTCCCTGGCGTACGCAGAATCCATCGGACTAGAATATGTGCCTACTTCCTTCCGCGTATTATCATCTTTTGCTTGCATAAGAAGACGCAAACGGCCCTGTTCATTAATCTCTCTATCGACACTAAGTGTCTCTTGTGAAGATGAAGGTTGTGAATGCTCTTCTTCCATCGGACTCATTAGCCCATTCTTGTTCAACTGTCGAATCAAGCCTAAAGCTTTCTGAATAACATTCTGTACATCACTACCATTATTTGCATTATTTCCATTGTTTTCTGGTGACCCCATCTGGTTCGACCAGGTAGCAAGTTGAATCGGTTTATTTCCACTAAGTTTATTTTCTTCCATTGCTGTATGACTTTTAAATTTGTCCTTAAAAATAAAGCAAATACGGACAGTCCAAACAATCTTTTAATAGCGTTAGCACACTTGAAAATACCACAACTAGCCCCGGATACCGTTTTGAACTCCTACTTCCCCATAAATTTTATTTAAACACAGTACACGATATTATTGTCTACATATTATTAGCATCATAAACAACTCGATTTCGCGTCAAGAAATTTAGTTTGTTGACATTTACCCGTTTATGGCCAATTTTGACGTGTGTCAAGCTTTCTATGAGATGTATGGGTCTCATGAATAACGGCCCGCATTCCACCGCCAGGCAATCGTATTAATTGCGTAATTGCGTAATTTATATAGAAACCATGATATAATTTTACGTAAATTAAAGGCTGTTGTGTTTATTGATGGTATACAATTATAAGAAAATGAAAAGAGCGAAAAATAATCCCCACAATTTCTTAACGGTAAGATTTTTGGAATCTGGAACGAGCACCCTTACCACCGAATTTCTTTGGTTCTGGTCTTCTAGAATCAGCAATCAACAAGGTTCTGTCGTAAGAAGTGAAAGCCTTCTTCAATTCGTTCTTGGATTGTTCATCGACATATTTTTGATGGTAAGCAACTAAACCTTTAGCAATAGCTTGTCTGATGGCGTAAACTTGGGAAACATGACCACCACCAGTAACTCTAACTCTAATATCGATGTTGGAGAATTTGTCCAAACCAACTAACAATAATGGTTCGTAGACCTTGAATCTTAAGATTTCTGGTTCAACCAAAGTGATTGGAGAACCATTAACCTTGATCAAACCCTTACCGGCCTTGACATGGGCAACAGCAGTAGCTGATTTCTTCTTACCAAAAGTCTAAAGAAGTAATGCAATTAGTTACGAGGCAATTTCAATGTTAGTAACAATTATTTCATTGAGAGAAAAATGAGAATATTTATTTTTCGAAAATCTTGGACATCTGATGAGTGAAAATGGATGAAAATGTAGTGCTTGCCATTTTAATTTCAACTTCTTTAGTTGCGCAACCTTCCAGGAAGACACTGACGTTGGCTTTATATTCGCTGTACATTTTTGTTTAGGAATATGATATCTTACAATGGCATTAGAAGCCCTTATTGTTTATCCTTACAGTTGTTTCCTTATGTGTACAATCGTACTGGTTACGGAACTGACCGTAGTAGTTTAACCAATCTTGTCAAAATACTCTCCCCAAAACATTGGCTAATTGGATCTCAATTCGGCTTGTAAAAATAACAATTCTTTCCTTTGGATAAATACACTATGCGTACTCATTTACTGCCTACTCAGAACTTGGTTGGCTGACATATTCATTTCTTTTCTCTTGATCTCACTCCATTATCGATACTATCAAACATCATTCTGCAGAACTGAAAACATACTTGAACACTTGGGACAGCTGACATCTTGGGATTCTTCTCTTGTATACTTTACTATCTACCTTTATTTATGAGGCTTCCTTTACAGAGTTCAGAATTTGTAGGCTATTTTTATGTATATCCTTGCCCTCTCAGTTGTTGCAGCGAGTTCACGATAGTTTGCGCTAAGCGGTAACTCTTGGAATTCCAGCAAACTGCCAATCGTCCGCTGTGCTAAACTGGACGGGAGTCAAGGAAAATCAAGCGTCAATTACTTTTCTTACCAGGCCGCCAACAATTTTTATATACGGCCGTAGCATTTTCCATTTCCGAGATGATTTTATAATGTATGGGTGCCAATATGTACTGATGTTTAAGTAATACGGTGAGATTATCTTGAAAAAGATTTTCAGTGCCATAACATCTGTACATTACGCACCCATACATTTATAGTTTTTAAAAAAATACTGTATCATCCCGGACGCACGTTCGCGAGTGTAATCTTTTGCCTTGCGTAGGCTTCCATCTCATCCACTGGCCTCGCTAGAGGAATCTCTAGTGGGGTCATTCGACTTCTTGGTACGCTCTCCTCAGGCTGACGCGGCATTGCAAGGACACATTACTAACCTACTCGGAGCCGGTGCTCACCATCCTCCATTGGGAAGTTACTTTCTTACATACTATGTAATTAGAGGTACTTGAAGTTAGAACATAATGTAACATTAATAGGAAATAATTTCGGAAAAGTAAAGCAGGAATCAAGTAACAATGGGTATGTTGAACTGAAGCAATAAGAGCTATGATTGAAACGAACACAGAACGACTGAATTAATGCCTAAACTAGCTGTGTAGAAACAAGCATTGGATAACACTGTAAATTAATAGTAGGAACTGTGGAATAATTAGATCCCGCTGTCTTTGAAACGTTGCAGAAATCAAGATCAAAAGAATCATTCTTTGAGATAATTGGCACTTTGACCAGTTTATAAATAGGCGGGTTGCACTAAAAGGATGCCTTGAGATATTTAGAGGAATCAGCATGGCGAGGCAATGTAAATTGTGCATTAATAATGAGGTTAAATGATTTATTACCCTGAGATTCGTTTATCAGAAACTAGAAATAAAGGTTTACTCAAAGGAAGCAAATTTACTAACTGATTTTTTTATGATTATAGCTATCTCCAAGAATTTACCAATTTTGAAGAACCACTTCAGAAAGCACTGGCAAGAACGTGTCAAGGTTCACTTTGACCAAGCTGGTAAAAAGGTTTCTAGACGTAATGCTAGAGCTGCCAGAGCCGCCAAGATTGCTCCAAGACCATTGGATTTGTTGAGACCTGTTGTCAGAGCTCCAACTGTTAAGTACAACAGAAAGGTTAGAGCTGGTAGAGGTTTCACCTTGGCTGAAGTTAAGGCCGCTGGTTTGACTGCTGCTTACGCCAGAACCATTGGTATTGCTGTTGACCACAGACGTCAAAACAGAAACCAAGAAATCTTTGACGCTAACGTTCAAAGATTAAAGGAGTACCAATCCAAGATTATCGTTTTCCCAAGAGACGGTAAGGCTCCAGAAGCTGAACAAGTTTTGTCTGCTGCTGCCACTTTCCCAATTGCTCAACCAGCTACCGATGTTGAAGCTAGAGCTGTTCAAGACAATGGTGAATCTGCTTTCAGAACCTTGAGATTAGCCAGATCCGAAAAGAAATTCAGAGGTATCAGAGAAAAGAGGGCTAGAGAGAAGGCTGAAGCTGAAGCTGAAAAGAAGAAATAAATTAAATGAATCTGATAAATATGTTTCATCTTTTTTAATGTCTTTATATCTGGTATAATTTTATGTACACTGTATAATGGGAAGCCATCACTCATAACAAAATATTCTGTTATCACTGAATTGTGACGCTCAGATAAGATAAACATCCAAAGCGCATACTGATGTCACGCACTGACACAAGTGAGAAGAGAAAAGAAGATTTTATATATGTGAGTTTGAATATATACCTATGCGTACGTTTATATATAATGCATTTGATTTCTTCGAACACGCCAAAAAGTCATTGTTCAGTCAGATTTCTGTGTTTCTTCCTTTCAGCACTAGCAATTACCTCAAATCGAAATTTCTTTAGACCTGAAAAAATGCCAACAGGAATATTCTGTAATGACACATTGATGGTATCGCCCAAAACTGAAAAATTTCTGGAACGGTTCACCAACCAAAAATTGGCTAAGCTGGAGGTGAGGTAGATGGTGCTTTTTCTGCGAACATTGCAAGCATATAAATAGAGAAAAGAACTCCTACTACAGTTTGAGTGGTCGAACGGAAGGTCGTTTTTAACAGTCTCTCATCTATAAAGACTGTACGCATATTTGGAACTAACTGCTTAATTATGTGAACGCTTCTCTGATATCCATCGTCTATGTGCCTCTATCCATAAAAAGGCGAGAAAAGAGAGAATGACATTGCTCAGTGGCGGATGCGGGATGGGAATCTTATATTAGTTACTACTAAAATTCAAATGCAAATTTGAGGTGAAATACTTGAACTCTCAATTCTTGAGGACGAACAAAACAAAAACTTTCTAGAGCGGGAAGAGCTTGCAATACAATCAACTGTAAAACTTCTCTCTCTTCACAATAAATGTGACGATATTTCCGGATCATTTTGTTTAAAGCCAAAAGGAAGGTCAGGTTGGTGACGCTCCGTTAGATATAGATGGAACAAAAGAAAAATAGTGCACTTCTGGAACGTTTGAAAAAGGATTTTTTTAATATTGTAAAAAATGTCAAACTGTAATGCTATGGTCTCAAAGAGGTGTTTCTATTCTTTGATTTTTTTCGGTTGTCCTGATCTTCAAGGCTCAACCTAATAGCCTCTCTAACCATTTGATCTTCAAGTTCGTTTATTGTCGGTTCAGGAGATCTTGAAGCTGACGTACTTTCATCATGAATAGGGGTTATACTGTGACTTGTATTTCTCCTTGTGCTATGGCTTGGATCGATCAACCTATTACTTATATGTATAGCGGTGGCATTCGCGGATCTCCTCATCAACCTTGCCCTTTCTTTGTTCAATTTAATCTCCCAATCAGGACGAATGGTATCCGAAGTAATGGCTGATATGTTTGGCTGACCGCCATCAGCTCTTGATATGGCGGCGTCCTTATACACGTATGAGTCGGCTGGCATACCCCCTATACCAGTTTCACGATTTGTGGGTGGTTGATAAGTGATGCTAAAACTAGCAGTTGCACAGTAGGGGCAATTTGCTGGCTCAGAGGTAAGAAGATTTGGGTCCTTTTCACTGTCATTAGTTTGTGGTTCAGTTGGGTCTACTTCGTCATGAGGGAAGTGAGGGTCTGCTCTCTTAATCTGTACAAAACACTCGGTACAAATAGGCTGTTGACAACATTTGGAATAGTTGAAAGGCCCTGGAAAGTATAAAAAACAAATAGGGCATTCCGACCCATTTTTGTAAAGAGTATACTTCAAATCGTCACTTGGTAAATGGTAATTTTTCCTTGGCTGGTTACTGGTATTATCTTCAACATTGCTGGACTTGCTGCCAATTCTTTTCATTTCCAATTTTCTCTCCAAAAACGTCTCATTTTCATTTTCTTGCCATAAAATTCTTTTCTTATACAATCTTGCTCTAAAAATCTTTGCGTGCATTCTTCTCTGTTCCTTCTTGGATAAAGATTTGTCTATTAATTCATTAAATGTTGACTTCCTTAAATTGCCTATCGGTACGTCTTCGAATTCTTCCAAATTTTCATCGAACGTGTCATGCAAGGGTAATCCGTCAACAATTTTTATCAACTCATCTCTAGTCCAACTTTCATCAAAA
>JXWR01000119.1_pt1 | contig 13729 bp, 5 predicted proteins | sample 315541 | NCBI WGS metagenome assembly JXWR01 (sample SAMN03273951, study PRJNA271842) | soil metagenome | isolation source: rice field ambient CO2 | place: India: CRRI Experimental farm Cuttack,Odisha-753006 | collected 2013-12-17
TTGTAATGTGATATGGTTTATGGCTTTTTTTTCTCTATTCTATATAAATCCCAAAGGACTAGTTTGTAATTTTTCATATTTTGTTTTGCTTTGTTTTGTAAACCCATCTCAAGAAAGAATAATAAAAAGTATCAATAAAGAAGAAATAAGATAAAACGTTAAACTTCGTCAGGAAAGCTCAATATAAGCTGCGTGCGGCAAGAATATAATTGAAAGAAACAGGACTAGTTAGCCTGTTGCAAAGAGTATTCACCAGAAAGCCATCTGTTGAAGAAATCCAAAGAGGCCTCTGGTTGGTCATATGGGACCATATGGCCACCATTAAACAATCTCAAAAAGGTGAACTTGTCATAGTTTTTAACTTCACCAGCATATTCGCCATCCAAGGTGATGTACTTGTGCAATTTCTCCTTGGAGAATTTGTCCTTTTTACTGTATTCCAAGTAGTCAGACCAGCCGTGATTACCTAACCAGTTGCAGATAAAATCTTTGTCACCAGCGTAAATAATGACAGGCAAGTCATACTTGTCCAAAAGTTCAATGACTCTGGTATGGTATGGTTTCATCCAGTCACCAGCAAACAAAAAGTTTCTGTTAATGTCCATGTTACAACTTTCATAATTATCGACTTCAGCACCAAGAGCTTCTTTAACATAGTCTTGATTCAAGAAATCGTCAATGTAACCCAAACCTCTGTAACACAAACCACCTGGAGCGCCAGATTCGCACTTAGATCTGATATCATAAACATTCAAACCGGTTTTTTGGTATGGGCCGAAAGCTTGGTTGTTGCAGTAAATAGCTGCTGGAACACAACTCCAAACAGATTCAGATTCATAACAGCTCTTGATCAAATTAAGACAACGAGGTTCATTTTCCAACATTGCATCACATTCTTCGTCACTAAGAACAGATGGGTGACCGCCTTTACCACATGCCATTGGTTGGTAGTACTCGTATTGTCTCAATGGATCAGTCAAACCATTACCAATCAAGACAGAAGTCAAGTTGAAGTTGTTGTCGTCATGGGACAAGATTTCGGAGGCAAAAACTGGGATATAGTGACCGGCATAAGATTCACCAGCAATATGGAAGTCCAAATGGGAGTATTCTGGGAACTGCTTGAAGAAAAGCTTCAAGAAAGCATGCACATCCTTACCAGCAGCAACGGTGTTGGTAACACCAGAAGAAGAGTAAGAGTAACCAACATTGACTGGTTGATCCAAGAAGATAACGGAAGCGTTGCTGTTCCAGGAGTGAGGGTTGTAAATTGGCTTTATGTCTTCACCAATCGAAGATGGACCCAATTCAAAAAACAAGCCAGTCAAAGAAGAGCAACCTGGACCACCATTCAACCAAAGGACGATTGGGTCATTCTTTGGGTCGTTTCTGGATTCAAAGAACCAGTAAAAGAAATGTTTGTCTTCATCTTCCACATCAAGATAACCAGAGTATTGCTTAGTGTGGTCAACCCCCAATTTAGCAGGGTTAGTCTTTTTGACTCTTAACTTGTGGTTTGGATGGTTGGTGTCGGCAACATGAATGTCCCAGTTAGATTTTGGGGTATGTTTAGTTGGCTTGGAGATGAACTGCAAGTTGGAAACGGTGGATGGGAAATTCAAGGCAATTTCAGACCAAGTAGATTTGATATCAGCAGACAAGGACATCAAGTCCACGCCTAAGGCACTGGCAGCGGATTCCAACAAGGTGCTAGCCTTGGAGAAAGTTGGGGAGCTGAGCTTACCGAGCAACGGGAGCTGGTCACTGTTTTGGACATTGATGAGGTTGTTGGCAGCAGCAAGAGAAGCCACTGACGAAGAAAGCAAGAGACTGGCCTTCATATTTGGTGGAGCAATGGGGGGGGGAGATGGGTATGAATAGCGTGAGGAGAAGAGAAGGATAAAAGAAGAGAAGAGGAAGAGGAAGAGAAGAAGAAGCAAGATAAGAACCACAACAGGATGCGAGACAGCACAGATTATAAACCCTGGGGGGCAATCGAGCCAGCCAGTCAGGGGCCGCTGCTGCCCAATTGGGCATCGCCAGCGTCCGCATAGGTAAAAACTACAACAGTGCTAATTACTGCGTAGTAGACTGAGCGGTGCTAATGACTATAGGAGTGACTCTCACTACGTTAACTAATCTGTATCCGTTTTTGTGCTGCCCGGATGCCGGATGCGGATGTGTCCGTATTAGCTGTACGGTGGAATTGTGCGGTGGAGGCGGAGAGCGGATGACATAAGTGGTTTCGAGCGTTGGCTATCAGAGATGTCTCAAATTCTAATTTAAATCAGAAGAAAAAAAATGACGTTTTGTGTCCGGGCAGCATGGCAAACGCCCGTCTGGATGGATCCTCTGTGAGTAACTGCCGCATGAAGCATAGAAGCGTATATAGAAGCAAGATCCAACACGCTCTTCGTGAAGAGCACGGCAACGGGCAGCCCCTCGCGTCGCCTAACGGCAAGAGACAGCACGCCGCAGCAGAAAAATATTTTGATTTGGCCGGAAACGGCAATTGAAAACAGAACACTGGAAAAAAAATAAAAAATAAAAATAATGCGGCAATTTACCCTCTAGCTATTCGGCACCGTACGGTCTTTTTTCTCACTGTCTTTCACTGTCTCTCTCTTTGTTTGGCTGACTAGCGCCTCTTTTTCTCACTAAGCTTACCCACAGTTTCTGCTCTGCTGCTATTCCCTGTTTAAATAGTGTCACTCTTTCCCCTGCTATTGTATTTAACCTTTGCTTTTTGCAAACCTCTTCTCTTTCTCTTTTACATTCTCTCTTACATAGATCTGCTTTTTTTACAACCCTGGATGTCAAACAAAACCATGGTCACTGTACTTGCTGAAATCGGTGCTTCAGCTTTAGTCACTTTCTGTCTCACCAAATTCGCTGACAGAGAATACTACAAGAAAAATGCTGAAGAATTGCAAGCCAAATTGAAACAAGAGTTGGAAGCCCAAATCAAGCAAACCAAAAACGATTTCCAGAAAACCATCCAAGCAAACAAAGATGCCATTGCTAAGAAAAACGCTCAAATCGACCAGTTGAACACTGACTTGATCAAGGCTAAAAATGCTCAGGAACACTCCGTTTCTGACTTGAGCTCCCAAATAGATCAAGTCAGCAAGGAATTGTCTACTTCTAGCAACCTCAATAACGATTACGCTAGCAAGATCAAGCAGCTTGAATTGAAAATCGACCAATTCACCGCTGAATTGTCTACGGAAAAAACCTTGTTGGCGAATTCCGAAGCCCAAGTTAAGCAACTCAATACAAAAATCGAAAGTTTGACTGCGGAACTTAGCGCCGCCACTGAGTCTCACTCCAAATCTCTCAGTGACAAAGAATCAGAAATTGACACTCACAAAAACAAGGTGCAAGATTTGCAATCGCGCGTCTCTGAATTTACCGCTTCTTTATCTTCCAAAGACTCTGAATTACAATCGGTCGTGGCTAAGCATGAAGCTATTGCTAAGCAAATCAGAGAAAAAGAACAAGCTATTGAACAACATCAAGCTATTGCTAAAGAGTTGAAAGAAAAAATTAGTCTCAAAGAATCTGAATTGGCAGATTTCGCCACTAAGCATTCCGACACTGAAAAATTAGTCAGTGAACACAAAACCAAGTTGGAGGGTTTGCAAGATGAGCTCACCAAGGCTAATGAACAGTTAGCCGCTAAGGAAAAGGAATTATCTGAATCTCTTGAAAAGTCCAAACAGGAAAAAACCGAGCTTCTCGAATCTCACAAGGCCGAAGTTGCTGCTCTTAATGACAAACTTTCTGCTAAAGAAGCTGAAGTGAAACAAGCTTTGGAACAAACTTCTTCTGAAGTTGCCAAAAAATTTGAATCTGAGATAAAAGACTTGAAGTCTAAGATTGATGATGCCTCTAATGCCTTGACGGAAAAAGAAGCACAACTCACTAAAGAAATTGCCATCAACAAAGAATCTTCAAGCAAGATCAGTGAACTTGAGTCTAAAATTGCTGAGGTCAATGAAAAGTTGAATGCTAAAGAATCTGAATTGTCTCAGCTTAACGACACACACTCCAAAGAATTGCAATCTACTAAAAGTTCTCTTGATGAAAAAATCAAAGAATTAACTTCTCTCAAAGAGTCCCACAAAACCGAGTTGGCTAAACTTTCCGATGAACACAGTGCTAAGTTAGAGGAAACTCAAAAGAGTAGTAACGCTGATATCGAAAAAATTCAAGCTGAATTGAAGGAGAAAGAATCAGCTATTGAACAAATCAAGGCTGAGTTAGCAGAAAAATCAACTGCTGCTGAGGCTGCTAATAAGGCTGCCGATATTGCTAAAAAGGCCGTTGATGCCGCTAAACAGTCTGGTGAACAAAAATTGAGTGCTAAGGAAGATGAAATTACCAAAATCAATCAAACCTTAGCTGAAAAGGAATCTATTATTGAACAAATTAAATCTGAATTAAAAGCTAAAGAAAGCGCTTTAAAGAAAGCCGAATCTGACAAAGAATCCGAAATTGCCACCATCAAATCTGAATTAGCATCAAAGGAATCGTCTCTTGAAGAGCTCAAAAGAGAGCTAACTGAAAAGAAGTCTTCTATTGAAAAGATTGAATCTGACTTGGCTGAAAACAAATCTGCTATTGCTAAATTTGAATCTGATATTTCTGACAAAGAGAAATTAATCAACAGCCTTAAATCTGAATTGGACGAATCCAAATCTGCTGTTGACCAAGCTAAATCTGAAGCTTCTGAAAAGGCTGCTAAGGTTGAAAAATTGACCAAAGAAGCTGCTGAAAGTGCCAGCAAAGTTGAAAAATTGACCAAAGAAGCTGCTGAGAAAGACTCCAAAGTTGAAAAATTGACCAAAGAGGCTACTGAAAAAGACTCCAAAGTTGAAGAATTGACTAAACAGGCTTCTGACAATGCCTCCCAGATTGAACAATTGACTAAAGAATCTAATGCAAATGCCACCAAGGTTGAATCTTTGAATAAAGAAGTTAGTGAAAAGACTAAATCTATTGAAGATTTGAAAAAAGAAGCTAGCGCTAAAGCCTCTGAGTTTGAGAAATTGAATAAGGATCTTGAAGCCAAATCTGCAGAAGCTAAGAAATTGGCTACTGATATTAAGGCTAAAGAATCTGCTGCTGAAGAATTGAAGCAAAAAATTGCTAGTGGTGAGAAATCCTTGAATGATAAGATTTCTTCATTGAAGAAAGATTTGCAGACCAAAGAAGAAGAGTTGGAAAGCTTGAAAAAGAGCGCAGCTGCTGCTTCCAACAGTGGTGCTGACAAGGAGAACGTTCCAATAAAGGCCGAATCTAAGCCGGTTGAAGCTTAAATTTGAGCTCTGTTGAGATAAATTGCTTTATCTATTATCTTTCAAAGGAAAAAACACACACTCTCTTATACACATACACAAACACACAAACGCATAATTTAATATTATTTTAGCTTCATTAGCTCCCTTGATCTCTTCTGTTCTATCTTACGAGCTGTTCTGATTTCTACATCCTTTTAATACCTAATTTATTTATTAGCTTTTTTTTTTTAATATAGTTTATTTTATTTTCAAGATTTTTTCCAAAACATTTTTCACATTCTTTTCTTGCTTATTGCTTATGCACTTAATCAAAAGTTTTATCTTCTATAATATACCAATGGAAACGATTATTTCGTTTTCAGAGTTTGTTTTTTCTAAAGATGATGGACCATTACGTAATTATAATTCATCGTCATGATAACTCTGCTTTTCATTCTCAAGCGCAAATAACTAATCTGACTTCAATTAAAATTTCAGCCCTCAAGTGTGATTCTCAGGCCTCCTGCTATATAGTTTTGTCTACTCACCATTGCCGTTTACATGGTTTTGCTCATGCCAGCCGCTCGTCAAAATTGTTTGAGCCCCTTATTTTAGTACGTCTTACATTGCAGTAATCATAAATTACAAAAACTCGTTAATAAAAAACTCGTTAATAGTATACATTATGCTAAAGTTATATACCGCAGCACCATAGTGTGAGACATCTTAGTCTCAATATGTTAATTCATTGTTCTAATTTTTCCTTTAAAACACTATACTGTTCAGCTAATCCACCGGTAAACTATTCTCAGGCTTCTCGCTAAACGGCACATAGTCCGGATTTGCCCCAACAGGATAATTCCTCACCACCGCATCACAGGTCAAACATTTAACTTGCAAAACATCACACTTTTGTCTTTGATTTTCTTGTTTTCGTTGCTTCTTGCACAAGTTCACCAACCTGTGCTCACTCGTCACCCCATTAATCAACCTAGTTGAACAACGCTTGCAATAAGATCTCTTGATAGAGGGTTTCATGCGAATGGTGGTCTTTTTGGTAATCAGATCCATGTTGCGCATACACATTCTTGAAAGTTCCAGCTGGCCGCTAAGTTGAAGTGCAGTAGAGACTTGATATAAATAGTTGATACGAGCATAATGATCCTTAAAAGGAACGCTTTTCGGGGGTTTGGCAGTGATTATTTCTGTGTTTGTGGCGGGATCGTAGATGATGTTGCTGCCCTTGTTGTTATTCTTTTTGCCCATTTTGTACTGACTCGTCTAATAAGTCGCTAAGCTAACAGTAGTGATGCTTCCTATATCGTCAATATCCTTCAATTATCCATTTTTTTAGTCTTCAATCGATTTCTCTCATGTTGACAATTTTCCTGATTCCTTCGTTTTTCAATTCTGACAGAAAGTCTGCTAATTGCGCTACCGCGCACTCCATAGAAACAGCGGCTTTGACCCAAGTTATCGCCAGCGGTTGCTCTGAGTTCCGAATCAATATATGAATCAGCATCGTCTATCATTAATTAGCGTCAACATCGATCCAGCGTTAGTAATACTTTAAGAAGCAAAGCATCATTTACATATGATAGATTACAACAAAATTGGAGAGGAACACTTTTCCTATGGTATTGTCATCGATGCTGGTTCCTCGGGCTCTAGGCTTCATATATACAAGTGGCTTCTGCCGGAATACATCAAGAGCCACTTAGCAGACCATCAAGAATTGCTCAGCTCTGTGCCCCACATAATCTCTAGTCCTAACTGGAACAAAAAAATTACTCCCGGATTATCATTCTACGGAAAGCAACTGGACAAAATATGGCATGACCATTTACTTCCTCTTGTTGAGTTTGCTCAAACAATTATTCCTGTAACTCAGATCAAAAAGACTCCAATTTTTATTCAAGCAACGGCAGGAATGAGACTTTTACCCAACAAGCAACAATCCAAGATTATTAATACTGTATGCAGCAGTTTGCAGAAAAACTCAGACTTTTTGATGAAAAATTGTCAACAGCAGGTCCAGATTATTGATGGTGAGACTGAAGGGATATATGGCTGGCTTTCGCTAAACTACTTGGCTAACAAATTCAATAATTTTCGTACTGACGAAGACGTACACAAATCGTTGGGTTTCATGGACATGGGTGGAGCGTCGACACAAATAGCATTTGTTCCTTCAAACAAAGCTGAAGTGACTAAGCATAAAGATGACTTATCACTTGTGAATTTGAGATCAATCAATGGTGATTTGCAAAGCTGGAATGTGTTTGTTTCCACTTGGCTTGGGTTTGGCGCCAATCAAGCAAGACGCCGCTACTTAAAGAACTTGGCTTCATTGTATAGCTACGGCATAGAGGATAATGACAACGAAGACAGTGATGATGAAGATGAAGACAATAAGGTATCTCAAAAAAAGAAAACAAAGAAAACCAGGAATTTGAATGATCCATGCTCGCCGAAAGGATTATCTGTTGATACAGAAATCAATGGACGAATGTACAACATAAAAGGTATTGGAGATTATGATATGTGCCTTAAAGAGCAGTACCCATTACTTTTAAAAAACTTACCGTGTACTGATGATCCATGTTTATTCAATGGTGTCCATGTCCCGCATATTGATTTTGAACATGACAAGTTCGTCGGAATTTCCGAATACTGGTATACTATAAATGACATTTTTAATCTTGGCGGTACTTATAGTTTCCAGCAGTTCAATCAGCAATTAAAACAATTTTGTGAAAGTAACTGGCAAGATGAGATTATCAAGAATTTCAATGATAATAAATTCAATGGCATTAAGTTGGATTATTTGAAAGATAGTTGCTTTAAGGGGTCTTGGGTGATTAATGTGCTTCATGAAGGGTTTGATTTACCTAGAATTGATTTCGAAAAAGACGAAAAAGATTCAAATCCAGATCAATTTTATTTCAAGAGTGCTGCACAAGTTAATGGATATGAGTTGTCTTGGACTTTGGGTAAAGTATTACTTTATGCCTCTTCGCAGATACCTACTCCTAAGGGGACTCGTAAAGATACTGGTGATGGCTATTCCAAGTATAGCCATTTGGTGGGGATAGTTCCAAGTGAAACTGACCAGAGACTAAAAAACAAACAATTTATCCCGGGAAATTATCAAATATCTGTATCTTCAAAAAACTCTCCAATTGCCAATTTTAAAAACTTGCCCAAAGCAGATAAAATTAGCAAAGTAAACTCTTTTTTCACTTTAATGGTCTTATTTTTGATTATATTGACAATAATTTTACATTTTGTCAACAAAAAATTTGGGATTGCCAAGTTATACAACTCTATACTATACCAATCCTCAATGGGCAACACTTTGCTCCGCTTCAACCACTTTTCCAAACTTTTGCTAGCCAAAATCACCATAAATTTACACAAAATTTATAATTTGATTCTTAAAAAGAAATCAGAGCTTAATGCATCAGATTTTCATGTTTCCACTTTTGAAAACGATATTAATTTGGAGGAAGGCTTAATGTTTAATTCAGTTCCCAACCCTAACCCAAACAGCAAGTTAAACGATGCACTAAGAAGCAACAATCATTCATTTTTAAATTTCAATTTCAATCACGCTAGCAATCCAAGTAACTTCAATATTTATAGAAACGCCACTGCTAACAATTCAGCCGCATCGCTATATTCAATAGCTTCACTGAAAAATGGTGGAGTACAAACTCAATATAACAATCCATCTACTTCAAATTTGGCAAGTTTTGATTCAGGAGATCATCAACTGCCTTCGCAGTTACGATCTCGAGTAAGTTTATTCAATCTCAATTCCAGCAGCAATATTCATAACAATAATATCCCCAATAACAATAATAGCCCTATTACCAATAGTAGCAATATTGGTGGTTTAGCCGGTAACACTATAGTGCAGAATACCAACAGCTTCAACAATTTCAGCGGCGCAAGCAACAGTAATGCGAACTTGTTAAAGATGTATAAAAGTTCAAGAAATGTGGCTCTGATGGGAAATTTGGCAACGCTTAATAGTAATACCAGTAATAACAACAGCAACAACAATGACATTAATAATGCTAATAATAATGGCGGTGGCCAATTGGGGGAAGGATTACCAGCAACAAAGAGAGTATTTAGTTATACTGGTGCAGGGTATACTAAGAGTCCACTTGGCAGTCCTAAAAATAAAGAGAATTTTGACTGAAGATTTAGTTTTTTAGCAGCTCTTTGCTAGATTTATCCTTGGATGCGTCTTTTAATTCATCGGCATGGTTCAAATAAGAATTGCAATAATCTTATTTTAAAACATTTATTTTATTGATAGAGGCCTCTAAATTTCCGGAAGTTTTCTTGCATTGGTAGACAATTTAGTTTTTCAAGTATTCTCACAACAGTTGCCTTACAGTGTCTAGTTTGATATTCTCTCTTTTTGAGTTTTGCTTCTTGTTTTTCGGGGTGCTTTTTTTACTGCATTACTGTCATAGTGCCATACTGCGTGCTCTAACATGACCACATCACTGCGGTTCCTATTGGTAATCTAATTGTCTATGTTTGCGTTATATTGCATCACATCAAAGAACTTTTCATTATCCATCCATCAATCCATCCTGTTGTGCGCCTTACATTACATGCGCTTGACTTGACTTGATATAACTGATAACGTTTTGCCTTTATTTATTGTTTTTTCTGCCTTCCATTTCATTTCTTGGTCAACTTTTTTTTTCTTTTTTTTTTTTTTTCTAGTCACTTAATCTATTTGCTGTTACTTGCTCATTTGCTAATTCGGCCAGTTATTATTTTTCGTTCTACAGTTGTTTATTATTTTCTTTTCATATGCATCATATCTTGTGTCGCAAAGTCACATCCATTTTCAATTCATTAAGTAATCATCATTATCATAATTGCAGTTGGCTAAAGTTACTGCTTTCAAACGTATAAAGGTATAAACGTTAAACTATGCAAACAATCGCCAAGTTTTGATACGCAAAAAGAGGGTTATATATGTACCACAACGGAGCACTCTTACATTGCTAAATTTTTGTAAGTTATAATGTAACAATGTACTCAAACCTTCTATTTTACACTTTTTTGTAGCCTCAAAGTAAATACATATAAATATATGACTATTCGGTCATTAATAAATAACTTTAAACTGTATACTGGAGCGCTCGGATGTGCTCAAAACTCGATGTGCTTTTTTTAGTTTCATTTTCAATCAATAATCTTCCCTTGCAAATGCTCTCTTCATATCATCCAACATGATCAGGTCTGGCCCTTCCAACGGCCCAGGTCCAGGTCCAAAATTCTTCTTCTTTGTCCCTCTTTTCCGTCCTCTAGTTTTCTTCTCCTCCCCTCCTGCTTTTCCACTAGCAGCGCTACCATTCTTTCTCCCCCTCCCTTTTTTACTGGTCTCTTTCAACGTCGGTGGCTGCATTGTGAAAAACTGTTTTGCAATAAACGAAGGATGACTACTTATCTCATTGGCCTTGGCCAATGCCCCATCTGCGCTCACTAAACTTTGATAAAAATCCGTCACTGACAAATGCGTCATTACTTTTGATGGGATAAAATTCAATACTTGTAGTCCCTGTCTCGAGGTGACTCTACTTAACGCGACGTAAGCCTGACCTTTTTCGAACACTCTGCGTAAGTCAACTTTTGCCTTTGTTAAAGTTTGACCTTGCGATTTATGAATAGAGATGGCCCATGCTAGCATCAATGGAATTTGAGTTCTTGAGACTAGTGGGGTCTCGTACTCGTCCTCAATATCCCATGTCTCTGGGCACATAAGGACGTCTCTGGTAGTACCGTCATTCATTAAAAACCGTACTAATGGGTATCTTTTCTGTTTACTGGCGCTGTAGAGGGTGTTTATGAGCTGCTGTTTACGAGCCATGTTATCTTTTTGAATAGGATCAATGGAGTCGTCTTCGTTGATAAGTTTGAAAAAATCAAATACTGATTCGTCCAAGCTGCTAGGGAATTTCGTGGGTTCGTCTTGACTATTGATTTCCAAAAGTTGCTTGTTGGAGTTGTTATTTGCAGCTTTGTAATTATAAAGGTTTTTTGCCTCAGCTTGCTTTTCAAGTTTCTTGGTAATTGCTTCTTCAATGTTTTTGGTATCTCCCTCTTGCATCTTTTGATAAAAGCAATAAGTGTCCGGATCAACAAAATCAATAACCTTGCCCAACGTTCCATTAACTAACGTATCATCCAAATTCTTAATCATCATTACTTGCGCGCCTTTCTTCAAAATGAGTTGCTGAGGAGCAAGAAAATTGCTCAACATCTTATCTCTTGCATCCTTGTCAATTAATGAGCCTCCATCAATCGCATTAAAGACAAATTCTGGATCTTTCAATTGTTTGAGACGCCGAATATTAGCACGATCAACTTCGTTTCTGGTAGAGAATAATTCCGCTGGTTCAATGCCGTCATTTATAGGTAATGCACGCCGTAGCTCAATAAAATTTTTAATGGTTCGTTCACTAAGTTTACCGTTTCTCATTTCGTTCAACATGTCAATGAATTCCAAGTCTCCCTGTTGTCGAAAAATTTTCGTCAAAATGACTTGAATCTTGACTGATTCTTTCCAAGATTGACACTGAAAAGCAAACAGAGAATCAGCATTATTAATATCAGAATGAAGATTGTTGTTGTTATTAGTGCCAAAATTTCTTTTAACGACTGGTGGCAACTGGTAGAAATCACCACAAAAAATCACCTGGATACCACCAAATGGCTGGTCATTTTTTCTAATATTTTTAGCAATTGCATTCAACTTGTCAAGTAAAGTTCCATCAACCATGGAAACTTCATCAACGATTAGCACTTTTGTCCGTTGCCAATTATTACTACTTTTCTTTGATCGTTTAATTTTTTTAATGAGTTGCTGTACTTTACCCTCGCCTAACCCAATTCCAGAAAATGAATGCAACGTTATCCCGCCAATGTTACAAGCGGCAAGCCCAGTACTAGCAGTGACGGCGACTTCACCGGGGTTATGCAACTCACGTAACATTTTGATTGCATGTCTTAATAATACGGATTTACCAGTACCTGCAGAACCGGTATAGAAGATGTTATGGCCCTGTTTAATAATTTCTAAAACTTTATTTTGTTCATCACTGAGAACAATTTCTTGGGCCATTTGTGATGGGATTTCGCCAGCATGAGTGGACATTTCACGGGTGGTGGCACCAGTGGTGCTAGATGTTGGTGAAACGGGTGACTGGTTGGCAAGGGTAGGTCTGTTTCTTTGAGTTAATGGGGACGGGTTAATTACTGGGGCATGTCTCGATTTAACCACGATTTCTGGTGAATCAAAAGATTCTGCATGTAATGCCGACATAGGGGAGTTTTTTATATGGAATGTAGTTGATGGCGTACTTTGGACAAAATGTTTTTCTTGCTGATGATTATCATCTTTAATGGGGCTGCGCGAAATAACAAACCGCTTTTTTGTTGTTCTATATCTATGATCTTCTGGCGATGATGGATCAGTGGATAGAAAGCTAGATTCAATTTGTTCTTTAGTAAAATGGAGTGTTGGCTTTAATGGTGATGATTTAAGTGGGGTATGTTTTGGATGTGAGGATGAAGATAATGGTTTGTGTAATACAGGTGATTGTAATTTGGGAGAGTGTGTAATGTTATTATTAGTATTGCTATTCAGCAGCTGCTGATGGAATCCGCGAATGTCATTTAGGTTCTTGTGATTGGGAGTGCTGGGCGGTATTCTAAGGTACGGCTGTTCCTCGGTTCTACAAGGAGATCGAACTTTCTGTAAAAGTTCTTCTTCCAGTATTGAGTTAGCCATTGCAGAGCTAATTTTTGTTTTGATATTATTATTATTATTATTATTATTATTATTATTAATATTATTGTTATTGTCATCATCATCATTATTATCATTATTACTATTAGTATTATTATTATTATTATTATTATTATTATTAGTAGTAGTAGTAGTAGTAGCAGCAGCAGTAGGAGTAGTAGGTGCTGTTTTAGTAGTTGCACTCTGGGGAGGTTTCGAACCTACTGCCGCATTAGACCAAAACTCATCATCGTCAAACGTATCTGATAACGTATCCACCGACTCGAACGAATCATATTCATTACTTGCGGATTTTTCCTTCTGTTGTTGTAATTGGTACATTTTTTGTGGCGTTGGCTGGTTTCGGTGCTTTGCTGATACATCAGATATATTATTATTTGACAGTTGACAATTGGGCACGTTTTCCTTGTTGTCTTCAGTTATACTAATGGATCTTTGAGAAGATGGTGATGGTTTACTTTTCAAACTGTGCAAGAAATTTAGCTGTTGACTATTCCTTAGAATGTTGATATTGTTATTACTAATATTATTATTGTTATTGTTGTTGTTGTTGTTGTTGTTGTTGTTGTTGTTGTTGTTGTTGTTGTTGTTGTTGTTGTTGTTG
>JXWR01004505.1_pt1 | contig 13727 bp, 6 predicted proteins | sample 315541 | NCBI WGS metagenome assembly JXWR01 (sample SAMN03273951, study PRJNA271842) | soil metagenome | isolation source: rice field ambient CO2 | place: India: CRRI Experimental farm Cuttack,Odisha-753006 | collected 2013-12-17
AAATATGATATATATATATATAATATATAGATGAGTTTATAAGATTTTATATTCTATATTATTTTCATAGATTATGAAAATCGTTGTTGCGTGAAGCGGTTTATTTGAAATAATTCTACAATATATAATGTAGCGGTCCCCCAATTTGGGTGTACGTAACGATTCATCCTCGTGACTCGCAGGAAAGAAAAAAAGAAAAAAGAAAAAAAAAAAATAAAAAAAATTATTTGAACCTTTCCGTCCCAAAACGGATCATCATGGCGATAGCCTTCGGAGAATAGAATAAAATATTTTATATCAAAAAAGGAAAAAAAAAAATATTTGATATTGACATAGCCGCACAATCAATTGGCTCACCCAGTATACTATGTCAGACGACATTTTGCAGAATTCCAAATTGGAGCAACTTTTAAAGTGGGCCAAGTCCAATGGCGCCCACATTGACGATCGCATTACTTTTCAGTACTCAGCTTCCAAGGGTGTTCATGCATCAGTTACTTCCCCAATCACCAAAGAAACTGATAATTCGTTATTGGCAATCCCTCAAGCATTGACGGTTACTCCAAATTTTGCAGAGGAACATTTTGGCCCGCAGCATAACTTGACGAGTAACAGTAATGCGCTATTGCAATTATATTTGGCCAAGTTGAAGTTTTTCAATTCCAAAGCCCCTGCCGTCGCTGGCAAAGAAGAAGAAGAACAAGAAGAACAAGAAAAAGCTTTTTCAAAGCAGCAGCAGCAATTGGCTCCATATATCGATTTCTTGCCGTCCTTGGGGAAACAAACAAAATCGCCGTTTTTTTGGACAGATGAAGAGAAATCACTTTTGAAAGGCACAGATGCCGGCATCATTGTGCAACGCAGATTTGAAACCGCATTGCTGGAATGGAAACAATTGCTTGATAAGTTTTTATTGCTGGGTGGTGACGGTAGCCAGAAACAGTATTCGCTGCAATTCAAAAAAGACTTGGAATTTTACAATGACTACAAGAAGGGTCTCTATGATAACGGCAAATTGTCTGACTTTTTGAATGCTGAGATCAAGTCCTGGTCTAGCTTCCCGGCATATCTTTGGGCAACTAGTATATTCAACGCTAGAGCATTCCCATGTTTAATTTTCAGCAAGGATAACAGCGAGCTTGGTAAACCAAGAGATATCAATCAAGCATTTTTGTTACCTATTGTGGACCTACTCAATCATAAAAATGGGGCAAAAGTACAATGGAATTTCAACAAGCTGTCCAAATCAGTAGAGTTTAAATCAATGCAAACAGGCGAGTTGGGGGCAAATGATGAATTGTATAATAATTATGGTGACAAATCTAATCTTGAGTTACTTTTAGGATACGGATTTGTTCTTGACGATAACCAATTTGATGAAACTTCAATCACCCTCAAATTTGACGCATCCCATGTTTTTGCCAATGCCAAAAAGTGCAACATCAGACTTCCTGAGCCAAGTCCAGAAGGAGCAATTAATTTTACTTTATCGAGGGAAAACGCATTACCTCAAGACTTGGTGGATTTCTTTGCCATATTGGTTCAATTGAAAAGCGAAGTTGGACAGTACACTTTAAGAATGAAACTTGATGGTTTAGCAAATTTAAAGCAAATCATCGAGCAAAAAATTGAATTTTTTAAAACAAATATCAACAATACTGCAGCAGCAGCATCATCATCACCGCAGGTTATCAAAACTGTAAAGACGTACAAATCAACACAGCGTAAATTATTCCAGACCTCCTTGGAAGAACTCAGCAAAGTGGAGAAAAAGCTTCTCAAGACTCACAAACCATTATCTTTCAAAACAGTTTTAAAGAATGACAAGACATTTATGAACTCGTTGCTACTCACCCTCGGAGTAACTTCATACGACGATATCGTGAAAAAGCAAATACTAGACCAAGTATTTTTGCTCTGGATCGTACGGGCCAGCAACCATTTGGCTTACGCAGCTGACAAAAACAACAAGGACAAGTACAAGTTTCCTGAATTCGTCATCAGCCAGTTCAAAGACGTTGCTAGCACTATTGCTGTGACCAAGGAAGACGTGCTCGAGTACATGGACTTGTACAAGAACTTTGTGGTGCGGATGAAGCAAAAAGTGCCACAAGTGTACGATGCAGGAGACTGGGGCGTGAAACAGTTGATTATTGCTGGCACTGTGGCAGAAAGAGTTGGCTATACACGAGCTGCTAGCAGCGAGTTGTTTATATTGGACAAAGTGTTGTTGTTGTAATGTTGTCGCGCCCGCCAATAAATGTTTGTGTACTTATGTGTATCCGTTGCTGTGGTATGTGTACCAATCAAGAGGTTTGTAAGTTTTCCAAAATAGAACAACAAGCAATGCAGAAGCATGTATCTATATGTAATCATATGTATATGTATGTGACAAAATGTACGGGGTGCAGCTACCCCACTTTCCGCTTTTTTCAATTTGATTTCTTGCTTCCACTTCCGCGGCCACTTCCACTGACAAACCCAACTTAATTCAATCCACCTGAGGAAATAGACTCTGATTACTCAGTGTTTCCACTGGTTAATTACGGCCGTGGATGTATGGGCTCAGATAGCGCAGAACCTAATAGCCACATGTGCTGCTTTAGGCCACAAGGCCGTCCAATTTGAGCAGACAAGTCTCCGGAATCAGCTGCAGATAGTTAAGAAACTTCCTAGTCCAAGATGAGGCTATCTGTCTGCCTGTCTACCTGCCTGTCTGAGTCCATGGATCGGTGCTAAATTGCGGTGTGTGCGCCATCGTGCTCGTCTTTTTTCTTTTGTTTTGTCTTAGTTGGGGACTCCTGTTGACGGATTGTTGGCTCCTTGTTTAGCCTTTCCTCCCCCTTGAATTCTAATCTTGTTTTCATTTTGTCAATATTTTTGATATTTTTGATATTTTTCATACTTTTCTCTTTTTTTTTTCTCATCCTGAGGCTAATCTCTTCATCTCTTCACTTCACCTTCTGGCAAAATACCATCCGCAGGCCAAAAGCACAAGTCTTGCTTGCTGCCTTTTTACCATTCACCACCCAACCAACCTATAGAATAACCGAGGCACAATATCATCTTACCAATGCCTAATGCTTACTTGACACTCCTTTTTTCTGCCTCCTACATTCCTGGAGCGTTGGTGCTTGCCGGCTCGTTGAAAAAACACAACAATATAGCAGGCAAAATCGTATGTTTGATTCCGAAGGACAAACTCTTCACCACTCACCAGCAAAACTTGTTACTTTCGGTGTTTGATGAACTTATCGAAGTCGATGTGTTTGGTCAGCTTAGCACCCCGGACCTTACCAACTTGACGGAGCTAACTAAACGACCAGAATTGGTGCATACCTTGACCAAAGTACAGGTCTTTAGTCTCCATGATAGATTCGATAAGATTTTGTATCTCGATGCCGATACCCTTGTGTTGCAAAACTTGGATCATTTGCTTCTGCTGTCACTGTCAATCTCCGATACCGAGATCTACGCCGCGCCTGATTGTGGATGGCCTGACATTTTCAACTCTGGGGTGTTTCTCATCAAACCTAGCCAGCGCACTTATAAGCAATTGTGCAACATTATTGCAAATGCATGGCAAACGAACACGTCAAGCTCATTCGATGGCGCAGATCAAGGCTTGTTGAATGAGTTCTTTACCGAAAATGGCAAATTCAATCAGAGTAGCGGTAGTGAGAAACGTAAATGGCATCGGTTGTCGTTCTTGTATAACGTTACTCCAACGGGTCACTATCAGTATAATCCGGCATTTAATCGATTTTTTCCAAGTATCAAGATTGTCCATTATATTGGATCGTTGAAACCGTGGAATAACTTGGTTACTTACTGGGATGTCAAGAAATTGACTGAAAACAAGAATGATAATAGTAGTGAAAATGATAATGATAATGATAATGATAATGATATTGTCACTGCTAAAGGAAGTTACGAAGAACTAATCAAGTTGTGGTGGTGTCAATGGTACTCTCACTTTGGCCAAGATAGCGATATTGAATCGATTTGCTCATTAAATGAAACCATTCAATTTCCGAAAGATTTCAAGTACGGTAAATTCGAATCAAATAAAAATTTTGTTGATGCAATAAACAACGAGCAACATTTTGATAGAACTAAATTGGATTATAACGCTAATGAGTATGATCATAACTACAGCGCGGCCAAAAATTTGTATGCAAATGGCGTTGAAGAGCTACATTTACCAATTCCTTTAATTTCTAGAGAAGAATTTGAGAAACGAGTCAAGTTGTTAGAAGAGCAAGAAAAGTTAGCAAAAGAAACGGAAAAAGTTTATGGTATTGATGGAAACAATTCTCAAAAAGACAAAGATGATCATGGAAATAATAGCGATGCCGGTTTTAGTTCTGTTTATGGTACTGTATCTGTTCCAGTTCCTGATTCTGTCATCTCCGTTGAAGATTTACGCAACGCATACAATAATGCTACTGCTATTAATGCTACAGCTGCGGCTGCTGCTGCTAATGCTGCTAATGCTGCTAATGCTGCTAATGCTGCTAATGCTGCTACTTTTGTCCCCAATTCTTTCACCTCTGGCTCCTTTACTACTAACTCTGAAAACAGTCATGTTGCTGGTATTATAAACAAGGACAATGGACCTCCGGATATTAGCGCGGAAACCTCATCTGCATCAGCTTCTAGTAACAAAGCCGAGAAGCAAGTGGATTCAAATAGCCTGCTCAGTTTCATGTTCCGTAATGATTTCCAAGCAGAAAGAAAATTCAGTGATGATGATGACATGAAAAATGCCTTTTCAAACAATCATACTACTGATGCAAGCTCACTACAGGGGAAAGATGAACTTAATTTTAGCCAGAAGCAGCAGCAGCAGCAGCAGCAGCAGCCAAACGTTGGAGAATCAAAGTTTCAATTCTGGCACGCTCATACAGATATATTGCCAGAACGCAAATTCTACAGTGATGGAGATAATAATGACAGAAACTATTCCAGAAAATTTCAATTCCCAAACCCATTTTCATCTCTGAATATTCAGCAATCTCATTCACGCCATCATAATGTAACCAACATTGGCGCCTCCTCCATCAGTAAAGACCAAATTATGTCATTTTTAACTGATCCTCAAACTTATTCAAGATTCAAGACCATTGAACCAAGTAACGTTTGGGATCCACTGACTCAGGATCCTTCAAGTTTGAAGAATCGCCAGCCTGAAGCTATCAACTTTCGGTTCGTTTCTAGTTCTAGATCTATGCGTCAAAGTAGAGATTATCATGCTAGTAACAAACGTGGTGGATTGAGAGCAGCACCATTTGTGAAAAGGAGAGGTGCGGGTGCTGGTCAGGGCCAAGGTGGTATCGACATCAATTTTGAGTTGAACAAACAGCATAACGAAAAGATTGTAAAGCTCTACAATGAGGCTCTTGAAGAAGCCAAGAGAGAAGAAGAAGCAAGAAGAGAAAAAGAAAGGGAGGAATGGCTCAAAAAAGAAAAACAAGCAAGGGAAGAATGGTTAAGAAAAGAGAAAGAAGCGAAAGATGAATGGATTAAAAAAGAAAATGAGGCAAAGCTGGTTAGAGAAGCCAAAGAAAAAGAGGAGTGGTTGAGAAAAGAGAAAGAAACTAAAGAAGCTAAAGAAGCAGAACAGAGGCTTAAGCAGGAGCAAAAAGATAAAGAAGAATGGCTAGAAAAAGAGAGAATAGCAAAGGATGAGTGGCTTAAAAAGGAAAAGGAAACTAAAGATCTTGAAGAGAGACGCAAGCAAGAACAAAAAGAGAAAGAAGAATGGCTAGCAAAAGAAAAATTTGCTAATGATGAGTGGTTGAGAAAAGAAAGAGAAGCTAAAGAGGCTAAAGAAGCTGAGGAAAAGCGCGCGAGAGAACAATGGGAAAAAGAGGAATGGTTGAGAAGGGAAAAAGAGGCCAAAGACAGGGAAGAAGTTGAACAAAGACAAGCTAGAGAACGCGAAGAGTGGCTCAGAAGAGAGAGAGAAGCTAAGGATAGAGAAGCCAAAGAGCGTGAAGAATGGCTTAGAAAAGAAAAAGAAGCCAAGGACAGAAAAGAAGCCGAACAAAGACAAGCCAGAGAACGTGAAGAATGGCTCAGAAAAGAAAAAGAAGCCAAGGAAAAAGAAGTTGAAGAATGGCTAAAGAATGAAAAATTGGCGAAACAAAAGAATGCTGAGATTCAAAAAGGCATAAGGGAAGCTAATCAAAGACAAGCTGAGATACAAGCTGAAGAAAATTTGGACTTGAACGAGGACGACGTTATATCTGCTATTGTCTCCAAAGACATTGGTAAGCCATTAGTTGATGAACTTGAGCCTGAATTTGCGAAAATTGACAAAGATATTCATGCACTCCAACATCAGCGCCACGAGAAGCGTCAACATGAGCCTCAGCAAAATCCAGATTCTCACTTTACACATCACGGTCAATATGCGGACGTTGCTCCTACTCGAGTCTTTAGCGATCCAAGTCTGTTCACAAGCGGTGGTAGCCATAGCAATAACAAGTCGGATTTCAATGCAATTGATGCTGAATTTGATTTTTCAATGCATCAATGGTCTCAGAATCCAAAGTTTAGAAAACTTTTCAATTATTCTTTATTGCCCAAAAATCAAGCCGGTCCCGAGAAAACCAAGAAAAAACTGAAAAATAAGAACAAAACGAGAGTGAAGGAGCAGAGCACTTGTAATTCTTCTGCTTCTTCAGCTTCCACCTCTCCTAGAGAGCTTGATCACTCCAGTAAAAAACCTTCATCTCATAATAACGAAAAGGAAAAGGCCCCATTGAAGAGCATAATGAAAAGAACAAGCTTTGAAGACATTTCACCGCTATTGGACAGCGCTCTAGAAGAAGCAAGAAACAGATCTCCGTTTTCCAAGTCTAGCCCAACATCATCCACCTCATCCTTACCATTAAGACTGCCGCCTCGTCGTCGCTCTGATGACTGGATCAATAGAGAGACTCTGCAAGTTTTGGAAAACATTGACAATATTAGACGCGGCTCGGGGGAGATAATTACCAGTGTGGGGAAAGGCAGCAAAAATGATGATGATAGCCTGCAAGATGTGCTAAAGTTGTTGCTTGAGCTGCAGCTGCAGCATGCTGTTCCTGATCATGAGCTACAGGCGGCAAAGGAGAATGGCTTCCAAGAAAGAGAAGAAAGGAATAATTCTGAAGAGAATGATGATCAGGATCACAGTCGGAGCGTCAGTGTTGGTCCAAGTTCCAAGGGTTCATCACTAATAAGTGGTGACGAGTATCAAGAGGTTGAGCTAAGTGACGATGTTAGCGTTGTTTCGTCGCTCAGTTAGTACCTTTTCGATATATATAAACAAAAGCTGCTATTACGGTTACAAAAACAAATTTACTTTTTTATATTTACTATTGCTTTTGAAAAGACTTTTCAGCAAATGCGAAAAATCTCAATCTACTTTTATTTTAAAACTTGCATTTTTGTCACCACAGGTTTTGTCGTTTTTGTTAATTTGCATAAATTGCATACACTGCATAATGATAAACTAGAACATTTTCTCTTTTTTAATTTTTCATTACTATTTTTTCTTTCAGTTCAACTTCATTGACTATTATTTTAAGCAAGAAAGATCATTTTGTTTCTCATGTTTTTTTTATTTATTTTTTACATTGTTGTTTATTTTTAACATCGCTAGATTAGAACTTTTTTTCTTATACATACAGAACCACTACTTAGTTATCCGCTTATTTGCTTTGCTCTTCATTATGCTATTTCAATTTTTTTTTTTCATGCCAATTTTCCATTTTCTTAGTCGTGTTTGTTTATTGCTATACCAACAGCAAAAAAATTAATTTTTATTTGAATCCGATATCGATACATGCATGTTACATTTTTACACTTTGTTATATTTTATTTATTTTATATACTTTATTTTATTTATTTATTTTTTCGTAAAATCTTCTCTCCATTCTGTGAATTTTTGCTTATCGTTATTGCAGTGATTCGGGGGCCAGCTAAGCGGTTGATTTACTTGATTGTTTATATCTGGTTTCATGTACTGCTTAGCAAATTGTTTACACCAATCTGTCTCATTAACTTACAATAACAACTAAAGCTGAATATGCATGCAGGGTGTCGATATTTCGTATTTACGAAACACTGGCAAAGGCAAGGACACAACAACCTCAAATTGCCCAATGCTTAAATCATCGTTTTCTCTGATTTAATCCATTGACAGAGTCAGGGTGGCTGAAGATACGCCTTTCAAAGAAAATTTGAAAAGTCGAATATTTGCCCTTATAGTGAAAAGGTCAGATTTGTCTTTCAGCCCACTGATGATGCCCTAGATTGTAAGGCTGATTGCAATATATGCACAATCGGAAAATATTTTTTTTTTTTTTTCAGCTCATCTGCATATTGCTGCGTAAGCAGAAATTCCGCCTTTCCTGTTGGCCCAAAAATAGAGAAAGCACCAAAAAGAAATTTTTTCAAAAAAAAAAAAATAAAAAATAAAAAAGATAGACTTGGATACACTGGAGATCTTTCCATATATTATATATACGATAAGGTACAAAGCATCAGGAAGGAGAGAAGAATCCTGAACTGAGCGAAAGCTGAAACAAGAATCAAAATCAAAGAGAAGAAAAGAAATAACTGATTTGACTGACCAGTTATATACATTCTTTTGGCTCTTTTTAACTTTTGATGGTCTTACTCGCACGCACAGCAAGGCCAATTTTTTCCAAATTATTAGCATCAGTAGCATTAGCATCTAGCAGACCTAGCATTAGCACCGGCTTGAATTTCCATTGCATACCATTGCCATTATCTGTTGACACCTGGATCCAACAGCAGTACAGTACATCTGCTTCAAATAACAAAATTAATAGCATCAATAGCATTATGTCAACATCAACCGAACCACTAGCAGCATCTGCAAGCCTGCAGCCTGAGAAACGCGTTGCCTCGACTGGGGATGTCGAGCCAGTGACAAAGAAGCCAACTTTGGAGTCTGATAAGCAGCCGCAAGAAGTTTCACAAGTTCAACAAGAACAAAAGTCAAATTTGAGTAAGCCAGAAGACAAGCAGGCGATTGACAAAACGGTTGAACAAAAATTAGTCCAACCAGAACAACAACAAACATCTTCCGGAACCGAAACAGAGGCCACCGAAGGTAAACAGTATCCAGGGAGAAAACTTCCAAAATACCTTACAGCAAACAAAAAGGGTAAAATAAGAAGAAAGTATACTCAGAAGAATCATGATCCAACTAATCCATTTGGGGTGCTTTTGCTTGAAGTTGAAGAATTGTTCAAAGAACACAACATTACCGAAGAACAAACCAAAATTGACATCAAAGCAGTATTAAACTCCGAAGAACTTTTGATCAAATACAATCGTGATTTGGAGAATGTTAAAATTGTTAAATTGACATCCACCGGTGATGGGCTTGGATTAATTGCTCATCCAGAAATTGAAAATGGGTTCCAAGCAGTAGTCGTGCCATTTGCCTTGCCTGGTGAAACCGTGGATATACGGATCTATAGAACCCACCCAACCCATTGTGAAGCTGACCTTTTGCATATTAAGGAGAAGGCCAAACTACGTAAAGACGAGCTTATCAATTGCAGATATTTCGGCAAGTGTTCCGGTTGTCAGTTTCAGAGCATTGAATATACTGAACAGTTAGAAATGAAAAAGAGAACAATTGAAAACGCATACCACTTTTTTGCCAAACAGCTCAATGAAAAAAAATTATTACCAAATATTAGCGATACTGTCGCATCACCACTACAATACAATTATAGAACCAAACTTACCCCGCATTTCGACTTGCCTAGAGGAAAATTTAACCCTGAAAAGATTCGTATTCCAGCATTAGGATTTGGTGCCAAGGGAAGACCAACTTGGAGAAAGGAAGCAGAGGGTGGAAATTATTCGGTGTTGGATATTGAGGAATGTTCCATTGGTACGCCAATTTTGAATAAAGCTATGCAGAATGAAAGAGAATTGTTTAAGAGAACCTATAAGCAGTTTCAACGTGGAAGTACCGTATTGTTACGTGAGCATACTAGAGTTCTTAGCGACGAAGTAACTAAAGATGCAAAGAAAAAGCAAGAATTTATCAATTCTGAACCAGCTTGCAAGCATCCCGACAGCGAAGATGTTACTGCCATTGAGTTGCAGAATGAGACTTCTCATCAATCGTTAGTTAAGACCTGTGTTAAAGAATCTAGACAAATTGTTACGGAAAACATTGATGGTTATGTTTTTAATTTTTCAGCCGGTGAGTTTTTTCAAAACAATAATTCTATTTTGCCATTAGTGACCAAATACGTGCGGGAAAATGTCGCCATTGATAATGAAGCTACCGCTGATAGATACTTGGTGGATGCATACTGTGGCTCTGGTTTATTCAGTATCATGTGCTCGCAGGGTGTTAAAGAAGTTACTGGGGTGGAAGTCTCCAAGGATAGTGTCGCCTTTGCTAGAAAGAATGCAGAGTTGAATAATATTGCCAATGCCTCTTTCATCATTGGCAAAGCAGAAAAAATCTTTGAAGACATCAAGTTTCCATCCAAGTTAACTTCGGTGATTTGTGATCCTCCAAGAAAAGGATGCGATGAACCATTTTTAACTCAATTGTCGTCGTTCAATCCAGCCAAGATTGTTTACATTTCATGTAATGTGCACTCGCAGGCCAGAGATTTGGAGTTTTTCATCAATAAGACGGAAAACGGCGCCAAGTACCAAATTGATAGTATCAGAGGGTTTGATTTCTTCCCGCAGACTCACCATGTGGAAAGTGTGGCGATCTTGTCTTTGAAGCCAGAGGCTTGAGAGTTTGTCATTACAAAATTTCATTTGTTTCGTTATAGCATAATACAGTATAGTACAATACATCTTTAGCATTCTGTAACATTTGCAATCTTCCTCTTCAATCAGGCATCATCAGTAAGTAACTCTCATGTTGGAAATCAGACTGCATAATGCTGCATCTTACTAAAGGTGTTCGTTTTTTAGCCCTCGTTTTTCGGTCATGTGATCACGCGGTACAGGCTCTGACTCAAAAAGCGGTAACAACAGCCCTCAGTTGCATCACATGATAATCACGGTGGCTGTCTGCTAGGCGGGAAACTGGATTTTCCTCTGTCTCCAAATGAGAGCGGGTAACGTGCAGGTGACCGGGAAACGAACGACAGAATCTGAGAGCGCAGCAGCCACCGACTGTCGCTGGCGGGAAAGAGGAAAGCAGCGAAACGAAAAAAATTGAAAAAAAAAAAAAGTGCAACAAAACATATAATACTGTTGGAGGAGAGAGTGCCTTACATTACTACCCAAGTAACATCATCATCAATAACACAAAATAAGCCAAGATGGAAAACGACAAAGGTAAATTAGTATGTATCCGAGAGTGTAGACATGGTCAAAACAAACAAAAGAAGAGAGAGTCCGCAAATTGAAAATCAAGCGTCGTTTTTGTCAATATGTGAAGATATCATCGAAATAAAATTACAGCGAAGAAATGCTGAAGATTTGATTATCAGCAAAAACTCAAGAATAATGTACTATGATCTGGAGACTATGGAAGAGAATTCAAATATCTGTTTGAATGTGAAAGTTAAATTGTGAAAGATGAACTCTGAACCTTCGATATGGTTAATCAATATAACAATAAAAATTTCACTATTCAAATGTACTTGTGTTTTACTTGGTCATTGCAAATACCAATACAGTAAAGTACCGTTGGAGAGATTCGATCATATCATTAATAATATTATCAACAACATACAAATACGATAGAACACATTCACCATAAAAAGGGAGAGAATGTTTGTGTAAACATTATACCGTGAATGAAAAGTTGAAGCTGAATTACAACTTCTATCTTCAATATCCAAGTACTCGTAGAATAATTCCAATGTTAGCGACACTAAACGATATATTGAAACTTCAAACGGACTCTCTTCACTCTATGCCATCATGGCAACTATAAAATATGGCGAGATTTTTTTTTCTTGAAAACATTTACTAACTTTCATTTCCTTAAGGTCGAACTTTACATTCCAAGAAAATGTTCTGCTACCAACAGAATCATCAGAGCTAAAGATCATGCTTCTGTCCAAATCAACGTTGCTAAAGTTGACGAAAACGGTCACGCTATCCCAGGTGACAACGTCACCTACGCTTTGTGTGGTTTCATCAGATCCAGAGGTGAATCTGACGACTCTCTTAACAGATTGGCCCAAGCTGATGGTTTGTTGAAAAACGTCTGGTCTTACTCTCGTTAAGGAAACTTTACATTTTGTTGTGCAATTTAAATTTTCTCAAATTATTTTCTCTTATTAATGTAATGTTACTATAAACGAATCTTTTTTATAAAAACAGTGAAGTGTTGTTGCCATTAAATGAGCCGTAAACTACTTTGTAGTAAGCTATTGCAATACTGCCATAATCGTAATTCATGATTTATTTATCAATATTCAGCTCTGATGCTAAGTAAGTTTTTGAATAGAATGGCAATAAATAACATAACATAGTTATGTTACGTAAAAAGATAATATTGTCCCAAGCGTGTGGTATATTACCCGCTGCCGAAAGTAACCAGAACCTCAGTGCTTTGTAGATGATGAGCTGACATGAGTGCAATGTCTAGTTGACAGATTAATGGACTATACATCACCAGCGAGCACCTTCAAGGGCGTATATTCAATAAGAGTCACTCGGTGAGTTTATTTCATGCTCACCCTATTTGGAACAGTCCCAGAAAAAAACACTAGACCTTCAATCCACCTTGACTCGTGGATGGCAAAAGCAAAAGCATGCTTCCTGGCTCGTTTCCGAATCAATCCCGCATATTCAGGGCATCTCCATTACAATCATCATTATCATCCGAAGCTGTGCCCAGTAACTCACAGCCACACAGACACGCGATACAGAATGCAACAATAGCAGCAATGACATCAGAGTCATCTGAAAAAATGTACATCCAGAAAATGCTAACCAAGCGCAAGAAGAGTTTCCATAATGACTTGAATGTCAATCTCGGATCACTATTACTTGCATTTGCGTTTCTAGAATTTCTTAAAGATTTATCATTGACCAAACTAGCATTTCGAGCATTTGTGCAAGCTGCTCTTTTCAGCTCTTTTGACCCTGCGGTGCGAAATTTTCCCAACCTTTCCGAAATTAGAAAATCCTCGGTATTATTGGCCATCATTTGCAACATTTATTGTGTTGTTCACACTATAGTTGTTGGTCTTCCTGAACAGAACACCGGTGGGTACTCGATTGGCTATTGGACATTGCAATTCATTGGTGAGAAGGTACCCGCACATAAATGGCAGCTTTTGGGCTACGATTTGGTGATATTTGCAATTATGGTGATTACTTTTGCGGCCAAAGATAGCTATAGGCTCAAATATCCCACTGGGTCAAGAGCATCTCCAGAAGAAGCATCGCCATTGTCGGGACTTGCTGCTAGCGGTGGAACTAACGACGCAAATATGGAGAATATTGCCGAGGAGGCTGGGCTTGAAGACAATATTGCGGGGTTAGTTAATGAAGAAACTAGTTTGATTGCTCGTGAGAATGAATTTGATGGGTTGCAAGGGTATACTATCGTGGCTACTTTGTCTATAAAAGAGCTTTTCCATAACCTTCAAACCAGCTTACAGCAGCTTGAAAGTTAAATGTTCAATTTATTGGACACCCTTCAGTCCTTAATGTTTTATTTATCCTCCAATTCAAACGTTTTTATCCGCTTC
>JXWR01004842.1_pt1 | contig 13720 bp, 11 predicted proteins | sample 315541 | NCBI WGS metagenome assembly JXWR01 (sample SAMN03273951, study PRJNA271842) | soil metagenome | isolation source: rice field ambient CO2 | place: India: CRRI Experimental farm Cuttack,Odisha-753006 | collected 2013-12-17
ATATATAGATATAGATATAGATATATACTGATATATGGTATATGATATATGATATATGATATACGATATATTATTATTGCTACCGCCGCCAATTTCCTAATCTGGCACCAATTCCCGGCATGTTGAAGATGAACATTTTACGAAGCTGTGACATTACGCTAAAGTAGTCTGGCCGGCTATTAAGCTTAAAGCCGGGAGCTAAGCTGAGCTAGAGATGGCGACTACGAGGTTTAAAACTAGCCAGTAGCACCCACCAGAAAAGGAGAAACGTCCGGATTGGGCGAATGGCCGAACTCGCTAACGGAGTTAGAGACTGTGGCCCGCGTATGTGTATACGGTAGGCGTTGTTGCCACGTCCGGACCTAAAGTTAATAACCGGGCCTGGTGTGCAGAGTATGCTGCTGATATCTGATACCTACCCACTGCCCCACTGCACTTGGGCAGCATTCTGAATACGAAAGCCACAAAATGCCAATATTCTGCCAAACGGCCAAATAAATGGCCAAGCGCCAAGCGCCAAGCGCCTTTTCGTATTCCACCTGCTATCGTACATTAGCCCCACGCACATCCACGCACCCATCACGCCCTGCAGCCTATACGTGGGCACCGCCGTACGCTGGGGCTATATACGCAGTATATCTGGATAGAGAGAGACACCAGCTATCACCGGTTATGTCCGAGTGTTTGCGGTCGCTGCTATATATATATATATATATAGATGGATGGATGGACGGATGGAGCTCGCTATGCTGCACTTGACATACTGGACACATCGTGCACCGTTTGCCTGTACCGTGGGATATAAACGATGCACTTACTGCTATTGGAAAAACAACAACAACTACATCAACAACAACAAACACATGAGTGTGCCACACCCCCAAGTGTACTCGTATAAATAAACGCATCAACAGCTGCAAAGTGCCATGTCTACATTCAAAAAAATATCTCGTTACAAAATACATTGGATTTATATCTATGGAAAATATTGAAACTAAAACTCAATACTCCTGCTCTGCTCAATATCGAGACACGCTTATTTCTTTTGAGGAGCAAATTCGTTGAACCAGGTCAACTGATCGGTAAGGGTCTTTGCTTGAGCATAGTTGACAACTGGGTCGGACAAGTCACCTCTGACGGCGTACCCGTGAGCCACTCCACTGAACAAGTCAATTTGGAAACGGCTGTTGTTTTTAATCAAGATTTCTTCAGTCTTGTGTCTCAGCTCAACAGTGAAGATTGGATCAGTTTGAGCAGCACTGATCAAGATTGGCTTAGCCACGTTCTCAACATCTTCCTCAGAGACAAAAGATGGATGAGCTAAAGCACCAGTATCCAAAAGGCCGTCCTTGGACAAGTGTTGAATGACAAACTTAGCACCGAAACAGTAACCGATAGCAACAGTGAACTCTGGCTTCAAGTCTTCCTTGGCCTTCTTGAGGTAGTCAGTGAACATGACAGAAACGTCCTCAGGCTTGTGGTTTTGAAGCCATTTTGGCAAGTAGTCTGGGTCTGGATGGCCGCTGACGGCAAAATCATCGTTCAACAAGTCTGGCAAGAGGACGTAGTAGCCGGCCTTGGCAAATTTGTCGGCAATCAAACGGTTGTTGTTGTACTTGTAGCCGTAGATGTCTGCACCAATAACAAGAAGTTTCTTGGAAGACTTGTCTCCAGAAATGTAAGTTGGCAAGCCATAAGCAGTGACGATTTCCCCGACTGGCTCACCAGCGTGGTCGTTAGTAGCTAAACAGCAAGCACCAGGTTTGAGAGAAGCCATTGTTGATTGTATGTTTTATTTGAGAATAATTGGTTGGTTGGTTGGTTGGTTGGTTGAAAGAATTCAAGTGAGTCTAAGTAAAATTAGGAAAATAAAAGAAAGAAAAGGAAAGACAAAACCGCATAGTCCTGCTATATAGGTCAACGGTTTTTCCAACCATCGGTTGCTGAATAATCGCGAGTGTCTGTGCCGGGCATCACCCGGTCTCCGAGACCTCCGGCAAAAGCCCGCGCAGCGCCGATGTCGCTTCCTCTCAACAACAACAACAACAACAACAACAACAACAACAACAACAACAATTGTGTCCAATGCTGAAAGATTTGAGGGTTGGGAATCCAATCTTCAGTGTATCACGATATTTTATCGTGATCTGGTGCAGCGGGCGTGGAAAAGAAGAAGATGAAGAAAAAGAAGAAGAAGAAAAAAAAAAGTGACAGTGGAAGATCAACCCAGGTGTATAATAATATAATAAAAGAAAATAGCGATGCAACTACTGCTGGCCTTCGGTAGCATTTAAAGGAGCCGCCTGCTCCCGTCTCTCATTATCGCTATCATTGATGGCATCCTCTTCAGCTCGGCCAGGAAGCTGCACAATGTCCTGTTCAGTGATCTGGTTCACCGCCATGAACAAACTGGCGTGTAGGAGCCCGAGCTTGCGCATTGCTTGAGCTTGAACGCTGCTGACGGCCACAAGACGGTCAGTGGTGTTGAGCTGCTGCTGGAGTCGCTGGAGCTGGTAGCGCACCAACTTGAGGTTTTCGTTCTTTTGTTTTTTGCTGTCCATGTTGAACCGGTACCAACAGTTGTATTTGCCTGTTGTATGGATGGCAGCAGTCTAAGAGTCTCTATATTACTTGCCTCTTCTCTTCTCTTCTCTTTTTGTTTGTTTTTGTTTTTGTTTTGTTGTTGTTTTTGAGTTTGAGTTTCAGTCACATGACACATCAGATGACTTTATTACATAATAAATTACAGACCAGATATGACTCACTGATTACACAATCGTTATAGGCGCCGCTTAGTAATATACTTCCATCATCCTTTTCCTCTTCCTCTTCCTCCTCCTCCTCCCTCCTCCCGGGAACGCTGTTCCGAAAGCGAAAATCACTTTTTTTTTTTCTTTTTGGCTAAGCGCTGAACGTTTAAGCGCTGCAATTGAAATATTTTCTCACTCTTTTCCCCATCACCATCCATCTATCCTCATCCTAACTCCCTCTTTTCCGTCTTTTCATCACCACCAACCCTCCCATTCTTATACCCATGGGCACGCCGCTTTCGTATCAAGCCCTCACTTCTCCCATCTCACTTTCCTGCTCTCTGCCATGATCCCTGAACTGCCCCTGGGGCCCCCCTCCAACATGTCCAATATCAACAGCCATCCTCCCGACCTTCCCAATACAGCAACATCGCCTGCGGCATCGCCAGTATCTCGTCCATCAGCACTAAAGCAATCCCATCCTCAAACGCATTCCAACCAACCAACCAACCAGTCACAAACTTCACAAAGTCCGAATCATGTCTATGCTAATTTTCCCTCCATAACCGCCAATAAAATCACCGTAGATCTGTCCTCATCCCCGTCGAATGCAGATACGAAAACTCAACCTCATCTGTTACCAAACGCCGCTGCTGCTTCCGCTGCCCCAGATTCGGCGTCCAACCCCAATAGCACCAACATCACAAATAATATTGCCTTTCGGTCAAACACATCTTCCACATCGTTAGACTCCATGAACTCTTCTGCGTCTTCAAACTCTACTTTGAAATTTGCCGCCGCCGCCAAATCCCAGCAGCAGAAGCTCAAGCCTTTCCGCTCAAACTCTTCCAGCTCTTCCGCCTCCAACATCAAGCACCAAATCGACGTTGCTTCGACCCCCATAACCTCAACCTCAACCTCAACCACAACCACATGCCACAGCGGAAACATCGCTACATCTGGTCTGAGTATAAATAGCGCCTCGGTGAAAAATAGCGAAAAAGTGCTGCAAGCAACTGGTAGTACGGCCTCGCTGTCGCCAACGAGCATATTCACTGGTACTAGTACAAATACGGACACACCCTTGAATAATTCAAGCACCATATCTGCAAATACATCCGCAAACACCGCAACCGCCTCTGGTCCAAGTAGCTTCTTGAAAACCTCTGCCGCCTCATTGGGCATAGCCCCATATACTTCCCTAAAAAATGGCAACATTAAGCCATCATTGTCTTCTAGCTTATCTTCACAACAAGGTTCTATATCTCTGATCATGTCTTCAAAAAACTGGATTCCGTCGCAGAAATCAACCGACTTATCCACATTACCATTTACATCTAGTCTGCCGAAGTTGGAAATGTCAAGTCCTTCTAATACAAGTACCATAACGCCCGCAACAACAACCACGTCAAAACCAACCACTCCAAATATCAAGCCCGCCATAATGGCAAAACCACCTTTCCAGGCCGCGTCTTTAGCCAGTAGCGATTTTGCCGCATACAAGAATTTGGCCATGTCATCTAACTTACTAAACATCAAACCAACAACGTTAGGGCCTTCCAATATTCAAACCAAAGCTGCAGGAGGACCGAAAATATTGCCAAACATTATGCCAAATAAGAAAATTTCCCCAGCAGTGGCTGCTGCCACTACTTCCAACATCACTACTACTCATAATATCAGCCCTAAGCCTATAATTGCTAGTAAAGTTGCAACACTGACAATGCAGACGCAAAATTCTAACCCCAGTCGAATATTACCGAATACATTGGATCAGAATAACCATAATAATAATAACAACAACAACAACAATAATAATAATAACAACAGCAATAATAATATAAGTCCTCCAGTTAGTGGTGCAGCCAGCATCCAGCCAGCAACTAATATCCTTGATAACACAAAAAAGAATGTTGTGAATAATAATTACGGCACCGTTAATAACGGCGGCATTGCAATGCAAAGATCTTCGTCCTCTAATATGAGCGTCATGTCGTATGGCAAGGAGTCTTCCTCTGAACTACAATCAATTCTAAGTTCCAAAGTGAAAGAAAATGAAAAATTGAGAATTATTATCGAAAAGCTACGAAACGAAATCAATTTGCTAAAGATTATCCAGGATTCTAAGAACCAAGCAGCTAATAATGCTATGGCCAATGCCACTGCCACTACAACCAACAACAACAACAACAACAACAATAGCAGCAGCAGCAACAGCAACAATAACGGCAGTCTATCTACTGTAAAATCTTCAGGTGGCTCTGCAGCGAATAATATGAGCAGGCCACCAAGCCAACAACAGCAACAAAGAGATGTTACCATGAAAACAGCTGATAATAACACCTTGGTTGAAATGGAAACCATAAATCCAATGAAACTAAGTAATAATTTAGGTGTCGAGTTGTCCAATGCAGACAGTAATGGTAACTTATTCGACATGGCGTCAGATGCGAAACCTCCAAAAGGTGGTAAAACAACTGCCAAGTCGAAAACAGGAAAGAATAGTACCGCTAATGGAACTTCAAAAAAGAAGAAAGAAGACAGGGCTAATAAAAGACAGCATCTTTCTAATGATGCTGCTGATCCTGCTTTCCATGCTGCTACTGCATCATCAAACACCTCCATTGCTAATGCCAATGGCAAAAACATGGTGTCTGCTGTTCCTGCCGCAAATTCAGGAAATGGCCAAAGATCATCAATTTCCCATTCAATGCTCAATCTATCTTTGATCGAAAATGGCAGACCTGACGCTGGTATTGCTGCTGCAGCATCTGGCATCGCTAGTGGCCCTTTTGTTGGTACGAATCCAATGGCCGATGATGAAGAATTTGGCATTTTGGACGATCGTTTATCGTCATCACCTAGTCCTTCATTGTCATTGACCATGTCCAATAGCTCAGAAATCACCGAACTTGATATTGACTCGTCGTTGCTTATGGGTTCCTTGCAATCATTATCTCCGATTTCTACAAACTCCAACTCGCCGAATTTCAACGGTGGTGAAAACGGTAGCCACAGTGAGTACCACGATACACTATTACGCACTGCGCTAGCCAATGATACCGAACAGCAGCACCAACAACATAATGGGAAAGTTTCACATTATTTGAACAACAACACTCATCATCATGATCCAAATACATTGAAACGGCTTTTGTCTAATAGTTCAGTGAAATTGGAACGTTCCCGTTCGTTGAATTCATATAACGGGTACAGTAATAGTTATAATGATGGTTCAGCTACTAGTCATTTAAACTCGGTGCTAAGGGTATCTCAAATGAATTCAGGATCCTCTTCTGCTGCGGCTGCCGCGGCGGCGGCGGCTGCGATTTCAAATGCGGAGTTTCTTAGTAACAACGAAGATAGTGATTCGCCAGCTGTACCTGGTGCCGCTCCATCAACAAAGACAGGAGCTGGCAAGAAGTCAAGCAAGGCCTCAAAAAGCAATAGTAGCAGTGCAACTGTTGGCGCTGGTGCTGCGGCAAAACCTAAGGGCAAGACTCGTGGAAGAAAACCAAAGAATGCTACTACAGCTGCTGCGTCGTCTTCTAAGGCATCATCAAAAGCTAGCGGTGCTACCGGGGCTGCTGGTACTGCTGCAACCATTGCTAACAGTACTGGTATTTCTGGTGGACTAGACATGACCAAAGTGAACATCAGCAACGTTGAGAAATTTCTTGACTACGACCCAGTTTCCGATGCTAATGGTATCGGGATGGATTCTGATTTAGAAGAAGCGTACTTGCGGTTTGTTCGTCTTGATGACGAGTTTTCCAAAGAGTTTGCCAATGGTGGCAATGGTGGCGGTATCAATGACGAAGATGATTTCTTGACCCGCTTCTATGGCATAGACAACCCCTCATTTATTAACGCTAGCAATTTAAATGGTGATTATACCAATAGCGTCCTTGAAAACCCTTCTGTGGCCGAGTTGAAGTCACTCAAGTTGGAAAGATCATTATCGGTGCCAACGTACAGCGAACCGAAAAAGACAAAAAAGCCAAGCAGTACCAGGCTGAGACCAATAAAGAGGCCAACTAAACATTTCACTAGCAACAAGGCTAACAGCAGCAAACCTCAAGCCAAGAGTAACATTAGCAATACCAAGACTGGCGGCAGCGGTAAAGCATCACAAATGAACTTGAACTCTACAAAAGGGAGCGACTCCGCTGACGGTAGTGCAACTGTCGACGCCGTTGACAAGGAAAGCAAACTGCAATTAGTGCCAAATTTTGAAGCTTGTGGCTTTTGTGTAGACGGAGCACCTTGTCTTTGCATTGAAGCAGCAATGGAATTAGCGGAAGCTAACAAGTTAACTAGTCTGGCGAGCCTGGCTAATGACAGCGCCAACAATAACAGTTCATCGTGTTTGGTCAGTGAAGTTAAAAGTTCCAAGAATCACAATGGCTGTGGTAATGGCAAAAGCAAGGGCAAGTGCAAAGGTAAAGGAAACGGTGTAAAGATTGAAGTTGACAATGGTAGCTCTATCAATGCAGTTGATGATATTGCTTCCTCGGGCGTGAGTATGGACATTGATACTTTTGAAAATAATACTATTGGTCAGAATGACAATAACAACAACTTCAGCAGTGTTAATGAAAAAAGCAATAGTTTCGGTAACGGCAACGGTAATGGAAGTGGAATTCAAAGAGCCAAAGTGAAGATTGAGATTGAAGAACGAAAAGTTCCCGCTGCTGCTGGTGGTGGTGTTGGCGCTAGTAATGGTCATGATAGTAAAGGTGACGTCGATGGGGACATTGATATGTCTTGGTTCATCAAGCAAGAAGCTGATTGAAATTTTTCTTCTTTTTCATTGCTACTTCCCCACTCTCATTTATGGGTTGTTTTATCTATACCAATTTGGATTCGTGGCTCAATTTTTTTTTTTTTTCTTATTCTCAATGTCAACATAAAAAGTCGTTATGTTCACTCAGATCTGCTCTTCATTTGTTTTGTTTCATCAACCACGCTTATCTCAGTTGCGTAACTATGCCATGCAGTAAAGCTCTTCTTTTCATGCTCTTCTTCATGAAACCGCCGCCGTTATCATAAAAAAAAAAAGTTTTATATGCTATTCAGAGCTGTACTCCATACAAAATATTTGTCTTGATGATTTCTGTCAAAACTGGTTTTGCTTTGCATTTTCCATAAATGTCACTGTGTCTGCTCACACCCTTTACGATTATTTTTTTTTTTTTTAATCTATTTCGTTTATGATCTTGCTTTTATTTATCTATTTTTTATTCTAAAGTACGGTTCTTAGTCGTGTTTTGCAATTTTTTTTTTTAATAGTCTTGTTTGTTTTTTCCTTTTCTATTAAACAAAAAGAACAGCTTTTTCTTTTTTTATTTACTTTTTACTGCATTTTTATACCATGCATTGTTTTAGTTTTTTAATTTTTCAGTTCTAGACCTCTCATTTTAATGACAATCATGATTATTTAGTTTATCAATTCGTCAACCAGTCAACCAAACAATCAATCGACTCTCTCGCTTTATTTGGTTTGCTTGTATTTTCTCTTTATGCGCGTTTTACTATATCGAGGCGGCCTCCGTGTGCAAAGATGCATTACTTTTGGCTTCAAAAAGCAATATATTGGGCATTTTTTTCTCTCTCGTCGCCTCAGTTGTTTAGAATTTACATTCAAATAGTATACTATATTTACTACAAGCATTGGGAGATGCCTCTATAGACACGCAAAACCCATGTATTAAGCAGAAACTTTTATTTTTATCTGGTGTGAATCGACTGTAAGTATGTATGGCCATTACTGGGTGCTATCACAATCCACAATTCAAGACCCTTATGCCGTTAAAACAGCTGAAGAGCCAAGAATCAAGAATCAAGAATCAAAAATGAACCGACTGTGCTCCATTGCTCCCCTCCCAAAAAAATCATTAATCACTTTAAATTTATCGTCTGATTCCAGCAACGCAACCTCGAACAAATGATTCTTTTCACCAATTTCCTCTTGCGCAGCGCGTAGCGAGTTCACAGCTTCAAGTTCGCTGACACATTTAGGACACTTCAAAACTGTTGATGAAGCGGAAGCAGCGGAAGCAGCGGCACCAGCCTCGGTGCCTGCAAAAGCGCCGTCATTTGCGCGATTACGACGATGCTGGTGAAAGTTGCCCTCGGTATACGAGTCATATTCGAAATCATTTAAGCACCGTTGATGGTATGAGTGCGAGCACATGAAGTGAACGATTGGGAAATCTAAACTTTGGCCACACAAGTTGCACTTTAGGTTGTTTATAACTAGGAAGTTTTCGTCATTATTGTCACCACTGGTATTAGTATTGGCATTAGCGTTGGTAGGAATGCTAGCGGTAGTATAGCTTGAGTTTTCTAGTATTGGCAGCAGATCTTTGATTATTGAATCTAGTTGCGGTAACTTTCCAGCGTCACCACCACCATTGATAGCCCCGCCAGTGCTTGCTAACAACTTGGCTATTTCTTGCTTTTTAGCTCCAATTTCCTTGCTGTAATAATCCAGCAATTTGTTGTTTTTGTCCACTTCAGATTTCTTGAATTCGAAATAATTAATGAGGAATTTTTTCAAGAATTTGAACTTCACCAAATCGTTGATGCTCAAAATGTTGATAAGATCAATTATTGAAATAATGTTGCTTTTCAAAAGTTTGTTCAAAACGACAAGAAAATTCTTCAAGCCAAATTTGTTCACTAGGAAATCCTCAGAGTTTTTCTTAATGACAAAAAATAACGTCATTGAGTATAATTCGGGAACTTCGCGACCAAATTTGTTCAATATATCTACAGACTTGCCAATGTTGCCGGCGTTGAGAGAAGTCCGTAATAATTCAATCTTATTGTATGCACTGTTAGTTTCTTCATCGCCTTTCGCGTTGCCATTTCTTTTGCTAGACAGAATGCTGCCGAGATTATTCCCATCATACCCGTCATTGTCATTATCATTATCATTGTTTTCTTCTTCTTCTTCTTGGATGAGTAAGGTTGGATGGTTTTCTGGTAGCTTCTCTGTAACAGAGAACTCTGAGGTCAAATCAGCAATATCAAACTTAAACCCGGCCAAGTTATCTTCTTTAGCCCTCAATCTTTCATTTCTAGTTTCTTTTGGTTCATTAGCGGTGCCGCTCGTCTTGGTATTGCTGGCGACTGCTGATTTTTCATCTACTAGAGTGGACTCTTTATTGTCGGATCCACTTTCGCTACCGTTTGGCCCATTGCTTGATTCTGAAGAGCTATCGAAATTCAATAGCAACTCATCGTCAGAAAAATCGTTCAAGTGGCACAACAACAAAATCGTATTATAATCCATAAAATCCTTGTGGTTCTTGTACAATGCAATTGCTTTGGATTCCCATGATTTTTTTACCTGAGGTTCATCAGGATACTGATTGGCCAAATTCAAATACATTTCAAAAAGAGTAATGAGCAAATCTGTTTTATCCTTGATATTTGTATTGAATTGGTCAAATTTGTCATAGCTTTGCAAACATGCCTCTAAGAAAATCACAAATTCGTTGGGGTTATTGACAAACGACATAAACACTAATCGTGGCTTTGGTGGCTGGTATGTTGGCTGGCCTGTTGTTGTTTGTTGATGGGCGCCAGATCCAGATCCAGATCCACCCGACAGTAACGAAATGTTGTCAGAGAGGTTCATTAGCGTCAAGGTGTTATTAGCAGTGGAAGAGAGATACTGAACAAACGCATTGTAACTTTGAAGAGCAACATTATTGGCACTGTGAGTGTCTTCATTCAGTAATGAGCGGGCTTGATTGGAAGGTGTACCGGTGCCGTTGAGTTTTTTTCCAGTGGCTGCTGGTCGCCCTTTGTTGCCAGTGGCGGAGTCTTTGTAACTGCTACTGCTCCTACTGCTGCTATCATCAGTATCATTTGATAATGAGGCAAACTGGTCATAAATGTAGCTTTCACTAACCGTTGGCTTGTAAGTTCCGGTGAAAATGTCAATCAAAAGCTTCGTGGTATCCAAGGGAATATGGGCCAATAAAACTTTGAGATAGTTACTATTGGTAGAATTTGTGAGCAAGACATTGAATATATCATTAATCTTTAAAAACCTCAAGAACACAATACAAAGCTCATAGTTCTTAAATTTGTTAATCAAAATGTCCAAGATCATTGAGTAGTGCTTGAAGATGAAGGAAATTTTTAAGGTTATTTTATTGAAATTGATTTTCAAGAGTAAATCAATGATAAGATCAATGTTAAAATTCAAGTTTGAGTAATTTATTAAATCTTCCTCATACGGGTCATCTTGATTATTATAGTTCTGTTTGATTGATTCTAATTCGTTGATAAAATTGTTAAGCTTTGCTCTATCTTTTAGTTTACAATAGTTACAAAGTAACAATGTGAGATAATCTTCATTGACAAAAGTTTCAGTATCGCTATTATTATTGCTATTATTGTTATTGGTACTTTTGATCAACTGTTTTTCGAATACTCTCTTGTTGGTGAAACACAAGTGCTCCAAGTATTCTGTGAGATATAGTATTTTATCGTTGTCTTTGAACTTGAGAATTATGTCCAAGTTGTAGCTATTATTGTTCAAGTCAATGGACCCAATGTACTGCTCGACAGACTCCTGAAGTTCATTTTTTTCATAAAGGTAGTCGCCGTATTTCTTCTTTATCAACAACCAATCCTTTTTGGTGATTTCTGCGGAATATTTGTTGATAGCCAACTCTTCTTCAATTAGTCTGATTGCATCTGGATACAAATCTCTTTGAATCATAATTTGGATTTTCTCTTTAATGCTTTTCTCCTGCAACTTGTATAGTATACCATTAGATGAGAGCAAGTAGAGGTTTCCGTTTATTGTTGCAATATGGTTGATGTTGTTTGGGATGGTAAAGTTAAAGATGATAAAGTTGTGAGTGTAGTCAATGACCAACACTTTTGTGGTCTTGAAACCAGAGTTCTCGTTACCCACAGCACCTGCGGTGCCATTAAAGAGAGACGAGCTTGGTGTCGGTGAATTATTGTCTGAGCCTTCGTTTATAACAGACAGAGCAAAGTCGTTTTCCACTGAAGCAACAAGCAACAAGTACTTGTCATTGTAATTGTAAAGCCTATTTTGGGTGAGATTTTTGGCCACTTTGATGGAGTTTACTTTACCAAACTTGAAATTATAAAAATCTATTGAGCTGGACACAGAGTTTGACACAACCAAATTGTTATTGGATTTTATGACGTCGTTGCAGAATAAATTGGATCCCAAATTGTTTTCCAAGACGCTTAGTGGGACATTTTGACTTCTTCCAGTGGTTTCAAATAGCAAGATCTTGGAAGTGGTGAGCACGTACAAATGATAATCGGATGCTGCTTTATTGACAAACAAATGCACACCGGTGATGGGCTCACCATTGGACTCATAAATAACTCTTTGACGCGACCCTTTGTCGTTCAACAAGTTGCCTCTGACCAAGATTGTCGTGCCATTAGCGAACCCGAATGCGGAGAGTGAGAAGTCGCTGGTAATGGTAAAGGTAGACAACGGGAACTGGTTTGTGCCATTTTGCACTTTGACGGAAGTCAAATAGCGATGGGAGCTATCAATGAGAGGAGGTGCTACGGTGCCGTCAATTACGTTACCGTTATTGGCGTTGCTCTGATTTTTCCTTGTGCTTTGCTTATTGGTCTGTGAAAGTAGCGTATCCAAATTCCATAGCTTTAGCACCGTCGGGGTTCCCTGGTACTCGCCCACTGCGCAGAGCACATTGAGATTGTTCACATGAGAAAACTTTAAGAACGATATCACGTAGCCATCCTCAAACCCAGTGAACTGAAAGACAAGGTTGAATGCGAGATCGACAACTTTGATGGTGGTGCTGTCCGTGGCAAAGAATAGATAATCATCGGAAGCAGCAACGGCGGTTAACGATGGGTCAGAGAATAGAGGGTTGTTTGAATTGAAACTTGGGTCCCGTATTGGAGAATGGAAGAGAAACGAGAATTGCTTCCAAGAAGAGAGCGACATGGTGGGGCGCGATCCAGACTGCTCTTGGATGGCTGGATGGATGGATGGATGGATGGATGGTGCACTGTGTGTTCTGGTTATCTGGTTAAAGCTTCACCTGTCAACATTCAGCGACAGCGCGTTTTCCGGTTTGGCATCGCGAGTCACGTGTATGAGCATGTGATCACCCTCTGGGGGGATGGACCCGTTGTGCTGGTGCCGCTGGATTGGCAGTGAAAATTTAAATTTAGTGCAGCTGCAGCGGTGGCACATCTTTTTGTCCCCATTAACAGGGAATGAAAATGCAACTTCACCGGATAAAACACTCCAGCTCGGACACATCATCACCACCACAACCACTACAACCACCACTCAAAGGCAACTGCTGCTGGCTCTCCGTGGCCCTCTGCAAAAGATGGATTTGCTTCAGTCTCTAAGGCGCGGGCAAGATGCCGGTCTCCCCCTCAACAACAACGAAAATAACCATAATCACAATCACAAAAGCCACCGTCCTCCTGCTGCTGATTCGCCTGTGCGGCTAGACATCGTCCTTGAGACTCCCGCAGTGGTGCTCGTGGGCCCAGAGACAGAAAGCCCCGGCTTCATCGTCACTGGCTTGGTCAAAGTGGTTCCGGTATGGCCAGACATCAATCGTATCCACGTCAGCAAACTTCAGCTCAGTCTCGTCCAGCACGTTAAATATTGCAAACCCTTCATATTCAACGACGCCATCATTTCTCCATGTCCCGGCTGCAACACCAAGACCAATACCATCATCAATTTCAAAGTGCTCCAGCATGAGCCTGTGCCGTTTGATCAAGCTGAGAAAAGATTAGGTATTCCTATGTCCTTTTTAGTGCCCGGGGACACTTTAGCCTCAAGTGTGCTAGGCATCAGTTTGGATACCACCATTCTGTACGAGATCACTGTTGAGATGAATTATTGCCTACAGGATGAAAGTAACGATAATTATCGGCATCTAGTCACCAGAATGCCCATAATA
>JXWR01000763.1_pt1 | contig 13718 bp, 4 predicted proteins | sample 315541 | NCBI WGS metagenome assembly JXWR01 (sample SAMN03273951, study PRJNA271842) | soil metagenome | isolation source: rice field ambient CO2 | place: India: CRRI Experimental farm Cuttack,Odisha-753006 | collected 2013-12-17
TTTTTTTTTTTTTTTTATTCCTAAGAAAGTTTCAGAGCAAAAATAGTGCTCTTCATATAAACACCAACATAACCTTTCTTTGCTGTGTCTATTATAACAACTACTATTATCAATAGTAATAATAGTAATTTTTATACCAACACAATACAATAGAATACATACAAAATGGGAAGACGTGCTAAGAGCAAACAAGCTGCCCCACCATCTTTTGATGATTTCAAAAAAGATAGACAAAAGAAAGAAGATAAGCAATTGAAGAGAAAAAGATCCGCTTCAGTTACCGATGAGAAAGACTTGAAAGATTTCAAAAAGCAGCAAAGTAAGTCAGACGGCAAGTCCAAGACTGACAAAAAATCCAAGAAAGATAAGGTCAAGCCAACCAAGAAGGGCAAAAAGGCTGACAAGGAAGAACCAGCTCTTGAAGATGATGAAGAAATTGCCAATACCAGAAAATCTCTCTTTGACGACAACGACGATCCCGAAGAAGAAGCCATGGATGATTATAATGATGAAGATCTCAATGACGAATTTGACGTTCAATCTGATAGCGATGATCAAGATGATATTGATGAGTCTACTAAAGAAGCCAAAATGACTCTTTTCAGTGATGATGAAGATGCTGCTGACAACATGGAAGACTTGAGACAATTGAACGAAATAAGTACACAACAGGCTCTCAATATCAAAGGTGTGGGCGAAACTGCTTCTGATGACGATGAAGCAGCAAGCGATGACGATGAAGACAGTGACAAGGATTCAGATGATTATGAATCTGCTGAAGAAGGCGAAGAGGGGGAAATGGTGCTTGAGAAAAACCCAAGAGCCAAGATTTTGCCAACTGAAGAAGAAAAAATCAAAGAAAGAGAAGAAGGCGGAGGGAAACCTGACGTGACCATTCTCCGTACCAGAATGATTGAAATTGGTAAAGTTTTGGAAGATTTTAAAAATATGGCTGAAGAAGGGAGATCAAGACAAGAGCATATTGATCAATTGCTTTCCGATATATGCGACTATTTTGGCTACACTCCATTTTTGGCGGAAAAATTATTCAACTTGTTTAGTGTCAGCGAAGCTATGGAATTTTTTGAAGCTAACGAAATTGCTAGACCAATCACTATTAGAACCAACACTTTGAAAACCAGTCGTCGTGATTTGGCTCAAGCTTTGGTGAATAAAGGTGTCAATTTGCAACCTATTGGGAAATGGACTAAAGTCGGGTTGCAAGTATTCGACTCCCAAGTGCCAATTGGGGCTACTCCAGAATATTTGTCTGGTCAATATATCTTGCAAGCCGCATCATCGTTCTTGCCAGTGATGGCATTGGACCCACAAGAGAATGAAAGAGTTCTTGATATGGCTGCTGCCCCAGGTGGTAAGACTACGTACATTTCCGCAATGATGAAAAACACCGGATGTGTGTTTGCTAATGATGCTAATAAAGCTAGAACCAAGTCCTTGATTGCTAATATCCATCGTTTGGGATGCAAGAACACTATTGTGTGTAATTATGATGCTAGAGAATTTCCAAAAGTCATGGGTGGCTTTGATAGAGTCTTATTGGATGCTCCGTGCTCTGGTACTGGGGTCATTGCTAAAGATGAAAGTGTCAAGACTTCTAGAACCGAAAAAGATTTTATTCAAATACCTCATTTGCAAAAACAATTGCTTTTGTCGGCTATTGATTCCGTCAATGCTCATTCGGAAACTGGTGGATATATCGTGTATTCTACTTGTTCTGTTGCTGTTGAAGAAAATGAAGCGGTTGTCGACTATGCCTTGCGCAAGAGACCTAACGTTAAGCTCGTGGATACTGGCTTGACCATTGGTAAAGAAGGGTTCACCAGCTTCAGAGGCAAACATTTCAACTCCAAGGTGAAATTGACTAGACGTTATTATCCTCATGTGTATAACGTGGACGGGTTCTTTGTTGCCAAGTTCCAAAAAGTTGCTGCTAGTGTCCATGATGATAGTAAGGCTGGTGCTGCTGAAAAAGAAGCCATGGCTAGAGCCGATGACGACCAAGAAAGTATCATTAAGAATGATTTTGCCTCTTTTGATGCTGAAGAAGATAAACAGTTCATACAAAAGAGTAAAACGGCTCAAGAACAAAAGAGAGCAAGAAAAATAAGACCAACGAAATGAGGGGTCTTGAATGGTGAGAATGCTAACTTCTGATTAGGCTGGTGTTTGTTAGGCGTAGTTGGTGGCTTTTTAATAAAATTGTTTAAGTGTAAATTTAGTTGTTTAAAATGTAAGTTGTCATTAAATATTGGTTTCGAAGTGAATGTAATGAATGCTGTGCTTATACACCTTTGAAATCCTTGCGTGAACATGCATGTATGGTTATTACCCGTATGCATGGTGCACAATAATGCACTGCATGCGATGCTCTTTAAAAAAATTTTTTTTTTTTTTTTTTTCTTAAATTTCAATACATGCAATATCTAATTTCTGCTGCTTGCAACACTTCCCATTCCTAATAGCCAACCAGATTTTGCCTCGGATAACCTGATTATCCAGCATATTTTATAGGCAAAAAAAAAGAGCAAATATCAACCAAGATGTCCTTGGCCAGTCAGCTCAATAACATCGCTACTGCCAGCGCCAGTACGGTGTTGGACAGAAAAAAGAGACAAAAAATCCATTCTGCCTCTTTGATTTTTGATTCAAAAGTCGCCGCTGCTCAAGACTACAGCACAATCTTGTCTCATTCTTTAGAAGCCCTTGACGAGCTTGAAGAAGTGAATAGTGTGTTTGGCAAGTTTAGAAACTCATTGTTTTCCGAGACCTCTATCGGCATTGATCGTAACGTGCAGTCAAAAGATCAGAATAGAGATTTGGATAATGCTATTGATAGTTATTTAGCATTAATTGCCCCATATTGGAATTCTCCCTTAAGTTACAATTCCGTGGAATATCTTGTTCGTCGTTTTTATATCCACATCCACAATGCTGAGTCATTCTTGTTGTCTGTTTTACCTTATTACAATACTCCAATTTTTGCCAAAATACTCTCTATTATTCCTACCTTACCGCCAATTTTCTCATGGTTAACAAATTTGAAAAAAACTGGCAAGACCCCAACTAGAGAAGCAATTATTAGAGGCGGTTTTAATGATGTTGAATTTTCTCAACTATACATGGAATATGTGCTTGTTCAAGTTAAAAGAAGATTCGCATACCCAAACCAATTGATTTTTTTTGTCAGTTCCATTGTTGCTTCACTATCTTATAATTCTACCAATGAGGTGTTTTTGGAAAGATCTACTGGATCCATCTTGAGAACTACTGCTGAACTTTTGGATACCGATAGAATGGAAACTCAAGTAGCTGCTAGCACGATTCTTGTTGTTTTAGCTGCTACTATTCCTCTTTCGGACGCTATTATCGATCAAATTGTTGCAGGAGTCTTGAATAAACCAGTTAATAAAAAATCTGCGTTGACCTCTATTTACAAGACTTACCAAACTATTCAAGGGGCTCCTAGTGCATTCCCATTGAAACACTATAAACAGTTGGTGAAGTTGATTCATAGCGCAGGTGCTGAAGTTTTTGAAAACTTGGTGAGTACGGATGCCAGCGAAGGTTACAAACTTTTCATTTCTTTTTTGAGAACTACAATCCGAGAGAATGCTTTTGAAAAATTGGAAAACTTGTACACCATTCTTGATAATGTTACCCTTTCAACAAATTTGAAAACTCTTCTCATTCAAGATTCGATCAAAGCTAGTTCTAATCAAACTTTGGAAGACAAGAGTCAATTGATTTCCTTTATTGAATACATTGCTAAACTTGACAAAGACTTGTTTATTAATATTTTGGAAAATGAGTTCAGGCTTACCGTTAGTGATCTTGAAATGAACTTGCAGACTGTGTTGTCAGTTTTGAAAACTCAAGAAGTTGAGGAAGCTGAAGTGGTCAAACCAATGCTTGACATAAGTGCTAAAGAAGGTGAAAATGCTAAAGAGATTCAGACTGTTGAATCCCTCATTAATGAAAATGTTCATAAACGCGGTTCATTCTTGGTATTGGCCAATGAGATTGATGTTGAATTTAGCAAATTGTCTCAAGTTTTCATAAGAGCCGTTAAATTTGATTTGACAAAAACTTTCTTGTCTACGGTCTTCCAAAAGGATGAATCCATCGGGCTTACTTTCTTGCTTAGAATTGCTGTGACTGAAGCATGCCCAATAATTGTGCGGGTTGAGGCATTGGACGAATTAGTCAAGTCAACTAAATCGTTAGCTAACAATTCGCTTTTGATCACATTGTTCCCAATCTATTTGGTGCTACTTTCTGATGCAAACAAGACCATTAGAAAAAAAGTTGTTCAATTATTGGACATCTTGAGAAAGAATTTGATTGCTGCTAAGGCTAACTCCAAGTTAAGTGAGAATTTGTTTCTCAAGGATGAAATATATGGTAAAGAAAACTCTTCAAAGATTATTGTTTTGAGTCCAAAGGATTCTTTGAAGGTTACAGATATTTTATTAGCCAACGGTAGTTCATTGGTGATTGACAAGACCCAGCTTTTTAAGGTTTTTGAATCATTGGTTTATAAAGGCTCATCATGCAAGAAAATTAATGATTTGGTATTGGCTTATTTGAGCGTTCATTCGAGTATTATCAATTTGCCATATATCAAAATCAATTTGATTCGTTTGACCAACTTAGGAACCAAATGTATCAAGAACTCTTCTGCTTCGGCTTTCATCTACAATGATTTCTTGAATAAGTATTTTAGCGATAGACAATTCTGGATCGATCAATGTGCTACTGCTAAACTCGATTTCAACTACTTTGAAAGCCAGGTTTTGGATTTATTAAACTTGGACAACCATGTTAAGAACGAGCATAAAAAGACTGCAATTATTTCATCATTGAGTTTCTTGCAAAAGGCAATGAACTCAAATCATCAAGAATTAGTGGATGCATCAATTACTAAATTGGTTAACAACTTTTCCCTTTTGAAGATTGATTATCAAATTGCATTGGCACAAAATGTCATTGAGAGCGCTAATTCCGAGGAAGTAGACGTCTTGTATGATCCATTATTAACTTTGCAGTCATTGACATTGACCACTGACGTATTTGTTAAGTTGCTTGCTAATTTTCAACTTTATAAAAACAGTGCACAAAGTGCTGCAACTTCTGCTGATAACACCAGTGCTAATGCTAATGAAAATGTTCCAAAGAGAAGAAGAAGATCTTCAGCTAGCACAAAACAAGCAATGAAGAAGACCGAAGTCACCAAATTGGCTGAAGTCCATTTGAGAAACGTGATCTTATTATTGGAAACTTTTGAAAAAGTTGGCCCTCAATTACAACCAAACAGTGATCTTTTAGTGAATTTGTTCAACTTGTTGTCTGATTTGGAAACTTTAGGAACCGATGGAAATTTGCCAGTGTTGTATGCTCAGGAGTCTTTAGCTAATTGTTTGATAATCAGTATTAAGAATTCCAGCAAGTATCAAGTAAAGCTTGATTCGAACTCCATTAGAGCAGATGTCCTTGTCAGCATCATTAGGTCATCTAATTCGCCACAGTTGCAAAATAAGCTATTGTTGGTTATTGCAGAATTGGCAATTTTGGAACCAGAATTCATTTTGCACTCAATCATGCCAATTTTCACTTTTATGGGCGCTTACACTGTCAAACAAGATGATGAGTATTCTTCTTACGTTATTGAACAAACAATTTCCAAAGTCATTCCAGCATTAGCTTTGAATGCTAATAGTAATGGTAACAAGGTAGAAGAGATCGAATTCTTGTTGACTAGTTTTATTAGTGCTTTCAATCATATCCCTAGACATCGTAGAGTTAATTTGTTTGCTACTTTGTCTTCAATCTTGGGTCCAGAAAACTCTATCCATATTGTCTTGTTTTTGATTGGGAAACTATACTCTAAGGCTGCAGTTAAGCATAGATACAATGAATGCAAATTGTTGGTTGACTTCGTCAAGTCATTAATGAAGCATTTTGAAATCACCGATCAGTTGTCCTCCATTAAGAATTTTTTGAATCTTTGGTCGATTATTCCAAACTCAAAGGTCAATGATTCTACTAGCGAGGAAATCTTGACTCAAATCAAGTCAAGATCTATCTTAGGTCCCGAATTTCTTGAAATGAATGATCACGAACTTTTGTTGTTGAAAAAGAATTTGGTTAGCTTTATTGAAAGAAGCATCATTACTGAGTCTGAAACCAGCAGACACAGTTTGCCATACTTAAAATTACAAGTTGCTACGTTATTACTTGACCCAAGAGCAAGCCAGCAACAAATAGATGGCCTTTTGGATGTTTTCAATGCAGTTATAAAATTAGTTTTGGTTGAATTGTCTTCAAACATTCAGAGAAGTGTTGATACTGAAAGTGAGGTGTTTGAACTTCAAAGCAAAATCAACAAGAAGTTTTATAGATTGTTGAATGATGTGCTCAGTTTGTTGCCAATTAAGTACTTTGTTGAATCAGTTATCAAATTAGTTGAGTTGCCTCATACTGAGGAAAACATTGCGGTTATTTCCAATGTTATTTTCTTGTCTTCTAGACAGTTCGATTTGGAAACTTCTGATAATGAAGTATCTGTGGAAAGCGGTAATGCATTGAGTGCAAGATTGGTACAAATTGTCAGTGATTATGCGAATGATAAAAAACCAGAGACTCTTGAGATTGCTCAAAATTCTTTGGATACGTTGAGTTCATTAATTAACAAGTTCCAACAAGAATTTAACAGTGATTTCATGATGACATTGTTGAGCATTTTGACTAAGGTTGATGCTAATAAGGTTAGCTTTATTAACGATTTTGAATCCCCTGAACTAATCATTTCCTCATTGAATTTGGTCAGTAATATTGTCTCGATTATTGGTATTAGAACTATTGGATATCTTTCTAAAATTCTTCCTCCAAGTTTCGAAGTTTTCGAAAGAAGCAACAAGTTGTCCAAAAAGGAAGATCAAGTGGATGCTGGTGACGCTGATTCAGAAGATGAAGATTCGGATGAAGATTCAGATGAAGATGATGACGAACAGACTACCAACCAGCTTGTTCAAACTTCAGTTGCTTTGTTATACTCTTGTTTCATTAAAAAGATTCCTCAAATCATGGCCTCCAGTTTGCACAGAATCTTGTATGAATTGCTTAACACCAACTTGATTAAGAAGGATATTAAATTATCCATCTTGAACATTGTCTTCACCCATATTGACTTGAAGGTGCTTTTCAAAACATTGCTCAATTTATGGGACTCTAAAGAATTTGAAAGGTACTCATCAAGCTCAATTGGATTATACTTAAACTTGTTGACTCAAACCATTGAATCTCTTGAGAAATCCACCACGGTTAGCGTTGCTTCTGGGTTCTTGAAGTTTATGTTATCCAGTTTTGAATTCATTAGAAGTAATGACGAAACTGTGTTTAACAAGAATGCAATTGCAAGAATTGAGTCTTTGCTTTTCAGCAGTGAGCTTCAATTTGTGATGAAATTGAATGACAAATCTTTTAGACCAATTTTCAGCGCTGCGGTTAGTTGGGCATTTGATAATAATAATTTGACTACGCAAGACGATTTCGTTAGAGTTGTTATCTTTATCAAATTTTTCAACAAGTTGCAAGAAAACCTCAAGTCAATCATTACAAACTACTACTCTTATTTCCTTGACAATATTTACGCCTTGTTGGATAAGTTTTTGAACAAGCAAATCCCAGTCGATGTTAACGAAGAATACATTTTGAACGTTAAGAGATTGGTGCTTATATCTCTTAACACATCTTTTAAATACGATCAAGATGAATACTGGTTGGTTAATACAAGATTTGAAAAGATGTCACTAGCTTTAACTGATCAACTTGCCGTTACTGAAGCCAAGATTGGTAAACATTTAACTAAGGCCCTTACTACGTTGGCTGTCAAGAACAGTAAGGTGGCTGATCATAATAAGGCATTAAGTAAATTATTAATCAATCATGTCAAGGTGGACTGTTCCACTCAGGAAAAATTTTCTACTATTAAGGTGTTTGAGAATATTTTTGTTAAGGTCGGCACCAGTTGGTTGAGTTTATTGCCACAGTTTGTCCCTATTATTGCTGAGTTGTTGGAGGATGATGATGAAAAGATTGAAATGGAGGTTAGAAGTGGGTTGGTGAAGGTTATTGAAGATGTTCTTGGTGAAAGTTTGGATAAATATTTGGATTAAGAAAATAGGTGGATAAGTTACAGCATTGCTATGTGAATTAATGTTACTTCTATAAACTTTTAATTATAAGTTGAAGTTGTAGTTTCATTGCTTTTGCAATGATTGAACTGTATTTCCGACACATTTGCTTTACTGTTTTGTATTAATTATAGACTTGCCGTTTAGACTAATGTACATTAAGAAAAAAAAACATAAATAAAATATAGAAATACAGATCTCAGTTTGAGAATATAGAGCTAAAATTACACAAAAAATAAACGACAGGGCTGGTAACAAACAGAAATAAAGGAATAAATATTTTAAAAGTTTTTGAGCCACCCACAAAAATAAAAAATAAAAAAAAAAAAAAAAAAATTTCGTAAACGTCAATTCACATTTATTATTGCCGCAGTTATGGAGTTCAAGACATTGACAATTACCTGAATTAAGTAGGTCAGTTACACTCTCATTCTTCGCCGTAAGGATCTTACGTGTTTAGATTTTGAATCTCCAACATTTTCCAGCTCCACCTCCCCGTAATTTGCCAAAGTAGGAGCTATGCGTTCGCTTTGTCTTCTGCTTAATCTTCTCTCTCCTGAGACTTCTGGTACTGCAAAAATTGAAGATCCCACATTCACCGGTTTCAATGATTGCAAAAGTCTGCTTGATTTCTTTTGTTTTTTTGTATTGAGATTAGACTTTTCAGATTCAGTCTGTATAGCAATTTGTTTCCGTTTTTTTGATTTTGGGCTCTGAGGATTTTGGTCGATTGGTAACAATGGATTGTAGCTGGAGTTGATTTGTCTTAGTAGCCTAGATACTTTTGGAGAAGAAGCTTGGCTTTGAACCTTCAAATCCTTGCTTGCTCGTTGTCTTTCTTTCGGAACTTCATCTCCTACACTGTTAGGCCGGGATGTATGCCTCAAGGTACGCTGGTCACCAGTGTCTATACTGCTCTTCAATATTTGCCTTAATACATGTTCTCCAGGATTTTGATCATCTTTCTTTTTAACAGTATGCTTAAGTACCTTTCGCGGTTTTCTTAGTAGCCTGTCTGGATCTTCGCTGTAATTTCCAATTTGCTGCACCACAGTAGACAGTTTTGACGGTAGTTGCTGAGCCAGAAATCTTGATGACCGTCTACTACCTGACGAAGTTGCGCGATCCGGCAATTTCTCATTATTATGAAAATCAGGATCACTTTTAACTTTGGCACTATCTTGTGTTGATAACTTTTTTTCGTGCTTTGGTTTACACCAAGGACAATACCATTTCAGATTTTTAGGCGGGCTATAGCTGCTTTTCAATCCAATACATTTATAGTGAAACCAGCCACCATAAGGACAATCATCATCATCACAGCCAATCATTTTTCCCGAGGAGCCGGTTCTGCAAATACAATAAACTTCTTCTTCTTCAATCATTTGATTATCATTTCGATATACCTCTTGTGTTGACTCTGCTTCCAGTGCAGTGCGCTCTGTAGTAGTTCTGCTCGTTTTAACGCTTTTATTCGTGGAAAGAATCTCGGCATCAGAAATGGAATAAGAGCTACTTTGTGCAACATCCGAAGAGTCTATTATTTTTGGATCTTTGTTAGCCCCTTTAAACGTTAATTTGAGCTTAGGAGTAGTAACTCGAGGAGTCGTGGAGCTGTCTTCTGAATCTGATTCGCTAAATAATGGCAATTCTAGTTCACTCTTAGTTGATGGATTGCGATGAAACTTTAGCGGTCTTTTACTTGACGAGCCGTTTGAACTTGGGGCTTTAATAATCAATTTAACTTTAGGTTTATAATGGTTGTTAAGATTAAAGCATCTATCAAACGCATCATTTTTGGTCATCAAAGATAACACAATTTGTTTGCGATAGAAATCATCTTTGTCCTGCTTGATTTTTTTGGCACTTTTAGATTCAATAAGTTCTTTGATGAGTTGTTTGAACTCGTCATCAAAATCTGAAAATTTGTTATATGCAGTTTCATTATTGCGCCTTTGGAAACATTGTGTTTCCTGCATAATTGACTCGTATTTGTTAGGGGTGTTGTAAGTGGAGATATTGGGATACGTATTCTTGTAGTCTAATTCTATAAGATTTTCCTCGGAGGAATCATTAGTACCTTTTAAAATAAAGCATTTCAAAGGTTCCCTGGACCAACTGCGTGCAAAAACTAACTGAATCAATTGATATGAAAATCCGTTTAATAATTGTTTGGCGGAGTCTAATAGTAATCTTAACTTGATGGCTTCGCGAATTGATTCATTGTGCAAGCGCCGTATTTCAGAGTCTAGTTGCCTCGTCTTTTGAAAAAGCCGTACTTTTGTGTTTTCAAGTAGTGTAAACTTGCTTAAAGAGTTAATCCACTGGTCTATATCTATGTCGATGTCAATGTCAAGCTCATCGCTTCCTGTATCGGAGTTATAATTACTATTGCTATTATTATTATTACTGATTTGCCTCCCCGCGGAAGAGTAGGCGGCTAGCGCTTGAAACTTGGAAACTGTCCTGAGTAACTCAATATTGTGGTGAAGAACGTCTTTCTTATCATTGAATTGGATGTTCAAGGATTGAATAAGCCACAAACTTCGGATAATGTCAGCAGGAAGATGATCTGTTATTGCAAGGTTTGAGATAGCGTTGATGTTCTCATCGTTAGTGAGCATATCTTATTGGGGTTGAACATAGACAATTCTAGCCTTTGAAAAGTGGCCTTCTGTGGATAAAATATATATTGTGTGACAACAACAACTAATGCAATCTGTTTATCTGCCCTGTAAGAGGTGTAGTTAGACGTGGAGTGCAACAGAAGAGTGGTTCTGGAGATACGCGTAAACCGTTAGTCGCACTAAAGCTTTGGGTATTTTCTAGTTTTGTTTTGTTTTTATTGTTTTTGGTGTAGCAATATCAAGTAATGTGTTATGTAATGCAGCTAGATCATCTGTGACATGGTTACCCTATGGAGCTCATCACCTGGAGCTCATCACGAAAGAAAGAAAGGACGAAAATATCAAAAGCGATTACTAAAACAAGCAGAAGACGGCGATTAATCAGAAGAATACATCGGTGATTTATAGGCTTCTTCAGGCGTTGGCTCAACAGTATCTTTCGCTCAAACTTATCCTTTTTGAATCTTTATCCAATAAATATAATGGCTCAGGTATCCGGTGCTCTTCAGCAGAGTCTTCGTTACGAAAACGCCTCCGACTATGCCTCGGACAATTCCAATACCTCAGAGTCGGATGATGAATCCTCTAACCAGCAAAGACAAAGAAGGGAGCAAGCTATTGAAGTTAGTGCCATGAACGCTGACTACATTCCTGATGCTGTTTCTAAAATCTTCAACGGCACAGACTTTTCGTATTTAAAACTAAGACCCGACCATGCCTCCAGACCATTATGGATCTACAAATCCCTAGATAAGATTATGATCATTTTGGAATCGTTTTCCCCACTTGCTGAACAAGCACAAGATTTTTTGATAACCATTGCTGAACCTGTATCAAGACCTTCTCATATCCACGAATATCGTATAACATCACATTCTCTCTATGCTGCCGTTTCTGTAGGTTTGGAAACAGATGACATTATAGATGTCTTGAATCGTTTTTCAAAAGTTCCTATTGCCCCTTCAATTATACTGTCAATTAAAGCAGCAACTAAATCCATTGGTAAAGTGAAGTTAGTCTTGAAACACAATAGATACTTCGTGGAGAGTACGCAGGCCGATATTCTACGAATGCTATTGAAAGATCCTGTTATTGGTAAATTGAAAATTGAGTCTAAAGATAATAATGCTCCTAAATTAAATGCTAGCAATATTAATCACGGCAATCCCCCAGCAGCGGCTGTCCAGGATGGTAAAGTAAGTAATGATCCAAATGAACGACTTTTGAACTCGGTAGTGGGCGCTACTAAAGAAGTAGGCGCCACGGGAGAAGATGATGACGATGACGATGATGAAGACGATGATTTCGACAAAGTGCATACGTTTGAAATTGCTGCTGAATCGGTGGAAGATGTGAAGAGAAGATGTCAAGAAATTGAATACCCAGTGTTGGAAGAATACGACTTTAGAAACGATACTATCAATCCAAATTTGGATATCGGTTTAAAAGCCTCTACAAAAGTTAGACCATACCAGGAAAAATCATTGAGTAAAATGTTTGGTAACGGTAGAGCAAGATCCGGTATTATTGTTTTGCCATGTGGTGCCGGGAAGACCTTAGTCGGTATTACTGCTGCTTGCACAATCAAGAAATCTGTCATTGTACTATGCACATCATCCGTGTCAGCAGTGCAATGGAGAGATCAATTTTTGCAGTGGTGTACCATCCATCCAGATAACGTTTCTGTCTTCACTTCCGATTCCAAAGAAATTTTCAAAGGTGAGGCTGGATTGGTGGTTTCAACATACTCAATGGTTGCCAATACCAGAAACAGATCGCATCAATCGCAAAAAGTGATGGATTTTTTGACTTCTAGAGAATGGGGGTTTATAATTTTAGACGAAGTGCACGTTGTGCCAGCTGCAATGTTTAGAAGAGTCATCACTACGATCAAGGCCCATGCAAAATTAGGTTTAACCGCCACTTTGGTTAGAGAAGATGGTAAGATCAGCGATTTGAATTTCTTGATTGGTCCAAAACTTTATGAAGCCAATTGGATGGATTTAGCTCAAAAGGGCCACATTGCCAAAGTTCAATGTGCCGAAGTATGGTGTCCGATGACAAGTGAATTTTATCAAGAATATTTGCGTCAAAGTGCAAGAAAGAAAATGTTACTTTATGTGATGAATCCAACCAAGTTCCAAGCGTGTCAGTTCTTGATTTATTATCATGAGAAAAGAGGTGATAAGATTATTGTGTTTTCAGATAATGTGTACGCACTAAGAGAATATGCTTTGAAGTTGGGCAAGCCATTTATTTGTGGTGATACACCGCAGCATGAACGTATGAAAATTTTGAAAAATTTTCAACTTAACGAAGCTATCAATACTATTTTCCTTTCAAAAGTTGGTGACACGTCCATTGATTTGCCCGAAGCTACATGCTTGATTCAAATTTCTTCTCATTATGGTTCCAGAAGACAAGAAGCTCAAAGATTGGGAAGAATTCTTAGAGCCAAGAGAAGAAACGATGAAGGGTTTAATGCTTTTTTCTACTCTCTTGTGTCAAAAGATACTCAAGAAATGTACTATTCTACTAAAAGACAAGCATTTTTGGTTGATCAAGGTTATGCATTCAAAGTTATAACTCATTTGAATGGTATGGAAAATTTACCAAACTTGGCTTATTCTTCCGCTAAAGAAAGAAGAGAATTATTGCAGGATGTGTTGTTGAAAAATGAGGAATTGGCGAGCATTGAAGCAGGTGATGATGCCGACGATTTTGTTGGTAGATCTTCTACAAAGAAAAGGTCAAAAGCTACGAGAACCATGGGTTCGTTGGCAAGTCATGCTGGAGGTGAAGATATGGCTTATGTTGAGCATGGAAGAAACAGAAATAAAGAAATTAGAGAGCATAATGCTCTCTAATTTCTTTATTT
>JXWR01001993.1_pt1 | contig 13701 bp, 8 predicted proteins | sample 315541 | NCBI WGS metagenome assembly JXWR01 (sample SAMN03273951, study PRJNA271842) | soil metagenome | isolation source: rice field ambient CO2 | place: India: CRRI Experimental farm Cuttack,Odisha-753006 | collected 2013-12-17
TGCAAGTTCTTGAAGTAAGGCATAGTAGCATTTTGTAACCACGATACGTTCAAAAGGTCTTTATTAATAAATGCGTTATAAATTGGAACTTTCCTGCCGTCTTTACTGGCGATTTGAATCTTTTTGCTGGATTTTTTGGACTTGTTGCCTCTTTTCTTTGTTGAACTCGATACCAATGGATCAACAAAAATTTCCAAGCTACCATCCTCGGTAGTGACTGCGATAGAATCGGCTTGGCCTGAATGAGATAACTCCTTGATATCTGATTCGGCTACAAGGACGCATTTGGTCATACCGGAATGAATATCATATACGTTCAAGAATCTATCACCCTCTGCGCCTGATAAGAAAAATTCATTAGTTATAACTTGCAATGTGGACACTGGAGATACATGACCGGGAAATGTCATTACGACTTTTTTCTCTTCGATGTCTATTAAAGAAATGGAATGGGATGCAACCAAAAGTTGTGCAACAGAATCGCCTGCTGGAACAATGGTTAGTTTATTCAATTGAACGCAGTTGTTTATTCTAAAATGTTGTAACAGTTTGAATTGTAACAGATCGAACTGATAGAATGCGTCGCTGGAGTCGATACACCACAGTTGATTACCCATCAAGTCTATGTCTTTGATTTCGTAAGAATTCCCCGTAGTGAATTTATAGGTGACTTCGTTGGCCAACACGGAATATAGCCAAATTTCACCGTTATTCATACCCAATATAATAGCCACTGTGTCGGAAGAAGCCAGGTTTACCCATTTTAAGCACGTCACCTTCAATTTCGAGTCCTCTAAATACAGAAAATTCTCATTCCACACTGTATCAACTCCGGAGGAAGTGGCCCTTTGAGTGGGCTGTACACCAACGCGTTGCTTGTCCAAAGCTACAGTGACATAACACAAATACTGACCTGATGGGTCATAAGCGGACTGTAGAACAGGAGAATCCATCGGTAATGAACAATTATAAGGCAAATGTGTCTTTTACCCTCTTGCTAAGCCAAGTTTAAACTATATATGCTCTGCATCTATCTTTACATACATATATCCTATCCAATACTTGTTAATTTTTTCACCTCATCGCTTCAGCTGCGAAAGATTAGAAAAAGAAATGAAAAAAAATTGGATAAAATTTTTTTGTCAAGAAGCTCATCCCCGTGTTAAATGACAATCAAAGAATAAGGGGAACTGTACAACACGTTCAACCAAAACTATTGTAAAGAAATGCCACCACTATGCAGCATAGCCTGTTCATGCGAATAGTCGCCGCAAAAATTACGATCTGGTTTAATCAGCTCGGGCTCTTATCTTTGGCGTATTTCAGTATGTGCAATTAACTCTTGCACCACTTTAAAACGCCCAGCCCGCTGCACTCTCCCTCCTATATAAATGGAAGCGGTTTTTGGTCGCGCTTTTCGCCCTCTGCTCGCCTTGTCGATTTCTATCGTGCAGAGTTACCAGTATAAGGTAGGCAAGAAATCATAACGATATTTACTAATACAGTTGTACCTATTAATTAATTGATGGCTGGAGACTCCGATAATGTGTCGCTTCCCAAGGGTATGTTAGTTATATTGTTGTTGCAAAACTCAAGCTTTGATGCGGGTACTGAGCGGTTATACTAACTTAGAGAAAACACTGAATGATCTTAGCGACCGTACAAAAGATGATATCTGAAATACTGGACCAGGATTTGATGTTTACCAAGGATGCAAGAGAAATCATCATCAACTCCGGCATAGAATTCATAATGATCCTGTCCTCGATGGCTTCCGAAATGGCGGACAACGAGGCTAAGAAAACCATAGCGCCCGAGCACGTGATCAAAGCGCTAGAAGAGTTGGAGTATAACGAGTTTATACCATTCTTAGAGGAGATATTATTGAATTTTAAGGGTTCCCAGAAGGTGAAAGAAACTAGGGATTCCAAGTTCAAGAAGTCAGGTCTCTCGGAAGAAGAGCTGCTACGACAACAAGAGGAGTTGTTTAGACAGTCAAGGTCCAGATTACACCACAATAGTGTATCTGATCCGGTTAAGTCGGAGGATTCTTCTTGAATAGAAGCTTCTAAACAAAGTAATGCTATATACGAAAATAAACCACATGGGAATATGTTAAGCGCATGCATGTATGTAATAAAAACGAAGACAAGTCCAAAAAAAAAAAAAGAACGAAAAAGAAACAACTTTTATATTTGTATATTAGAGTATAAACTAATATCCTTATTTCAAACTATCACATTCCACTATGTTTTTTGTGTTCTCCTCAGTGTTGAGAAACAAATTCCAGAATTACCTGCAAGGAATCTCTCTTAGATTCATCCAGATAATTTATGATTTTTTCGTACTTACCGGCATCTTCGTTTTGCAAATTCTTGAAAAAGGTATGTACTTCCTGGAAAACATTAATTTGGTCTAACACTGTCTCCTTCATATCATCATCACATTCGATAAAGTATTCTTCTTCTTCTTCTGGGGTCAGGTCTCCTTCTAAGGATTTGCCCTCGGTAACAGCATCACGGTTTCTAATTGCCTTTGGCAATGATAATGTCAATTCCACCAGTTTATTGGTCAGGTTATTTAGTAGTGGGCTGACACTATTAGGAACTTCAGGCATCTTCAAAAGGGTTAAAATGACCAGGACTTGTAATTTGATGGCGAACACACTGTAGAACTTTTCATTAAACCAATTGGTAAAGAAATTTATAGTAAAACCTTCATTTTCCATTATTTGTAAAGTTTCGATTGGTTTAGCAAACAAATTGGCCAGTCCCAGTTTAACGATGCATTTAGAGTCCAATCCTAGCTCATCATTAGTGGATACTTTGATGGCTTTGCTGAATAATGGAATGTCTCTCATGGACAGTGCGAAGTACATTAGAATTTGCATAACATGCTCGATGTCGTAGTCAACTTCACTTTCCAGTTTAGCAGAGAGAATTTCTAGCAGAGGTTGAACATAAGTTTGATCTTGTGGGAAGCCGGTCATCACGATGGTTTCAAAAAAAATACTGTAGGCCTCAAAATAGTCCATGGCATAAGTTTGGAAAGAATCCAATATATCATGTAATAACTCCCATATTGGTGGTGCAATTTGGTTATAAAGCAGATGCGAAGAAATAGTTAAAGCATCCAGTAAGTCGACAGCTTCCGTAATAAAAGAAATTTGTGCATGAAGTACAACAAACTTGACCACGGGAGCTAAGGACTCGATTAATGAAACTTTATTCATTGACAGGACCATAGTAGTCATTGTTTGTAACAATCCACTGGCCTGGATTTCCTGCTCTTGGTCACTTGCGCTGTAGGTTTCCGATGGATTTTCTACCAATGCTTGAGCAATACGTAAAAATTGTTCGACTAGGTTTGAAGCTAAATCTTTAGCAAATGGGGATAGTTCATCTGAAAATCTCTCCACCAATGCTTCCATGACTTCAGATAAGATATCGATTTCAAAGATTTTAGACAATTTCAATAGCTTTTCCATCATACCTGGAACATGAGCAGAGACCGCTGGGTGGATTTGAGGATTGGATACAATTAAACATTTAATGGCATCTGCGGCCTCAATTTGGACTGGTAAAACGTTACTGTTTAAGAAGTTGGTATATGTTAACTCAAATAATTGTGACAATATGTTCATATCTTTAAATTCTTCCGAATACAGCGCTATTGTTTCCAGACTTCTTGCAACCAAAAACATGTACTTATCCTGCGATAACAATGGCACGATGAAGTGTCCAAAAATATTCTCCAGAACGGATGGCTCATCTATAAACGAAAACAAGTTAGACAATGTTCTCAAAGCACCCTCTTCTTTAAATGCCATGTTAATATCACTGGAATTGGCATCGAATCTAGTAAAAATATCATTAATGAACGGTAAAATATTGTTCAGTTTCTCAGGACGTTTGGACCCAATCAAGAATATGAAATCTGCTGAAGCAGCATCTGGCGTAGAGCCTTCTCTATTAATATCAAAATAACGCCTGGTATATTCCTCTTGGTCATCTTCTAATAATTCGATGGATTGTTCATTAGCACACAAACATGGGAAGATGACGTTCTCAAAAATAATTTGTAAATGTGGCTCAATTAAAGGATAAAGTTGATCTATTGTAACACATTTCTCTAGGAATGAGATTAAGAAATACAAAGAAGAATCGGATAACCATAGTGAATTATTACCCCAAGCTTCAATATCCTTAAAAAATTCTCGAAGAATTATAGGAACAATAGTATTGAAGATATAGTCGATAAATTCCTTGGTGATGGCCTTTGTAATTTTGTTGTATCTTTGCAAGAATCTGTTTAAGTTACCGAACCCCCATTTGTTCACTTTAACCCTTTTGTCTAGGGACCTATCTGCGGGATCCAGTTCCATTACTTCGGCTGGTAATGGCTTGGAACATAAATACAAATGTAGTTGCACCCATGACATAATTCTTTCAGGTTGGCTGAAGTATTGAGGCAAGTTGTTCAAACATGCATACTTGAATGACTTCAAAATGAGGTACAATATTTCATTAGATCTGTAATCCGTTTGACTACCGATATTAGAAGCTATCCCCTCCACAATAGGGAAAAGTTCTTCGATAACAGAATCAATATAATCTCTCGACCCAACCATGTCCCACCTATGAGCTTTACAAAGTTGGAACAGTAGTAGTAACCCGGGATAAATGTACGATGCGTCACCGCTCGATAATAAATTCTTGATAATAGGTGCTAAATCCCAATCTTCCTGACCAACAAGTATCCCATTTATGGTTTCAGTCAGGATAGGCCTAATGTGGTTATTTTCACAGTTTTTAACTAAAGTCTCGATTAGCCTTTCCTTGATCGAAAGCTTTTCATCAGCTTTTATACCATCTTCTCTCTTAGTATCCCATGATCTGTGAATCTTATTCTTCAAATAAATAGCAGAAGAAAGACGAACATTTAGCGCAAAATTATCATCAGACACTATATTAAGCAGAAAAGAAGTAAACCCAGGTTGCTTCTGGAACTCAAATAACTGCTGTTCTGCCTCTTTGATAATTTTTGCATCAGCAACCATAGTCTGCTCAATGCAGCTCAAAATTGCCTGTTCTTGTACCATTTCCTTTTTTGATTTATCTCCTTTGTTGTAGACGGGCGCAATGTTAAATGTTTATGACCCAAATCGAATAGCAAATCTACACTGGGATGAAGCAGAGACTGCGTACTTGATATTTTGGTTGTACTTTATTGATTGAGATACTTGTTGATAGGTACTCATCTTACCATCTCATTTGGAAAAAAAAATATCACAGAAAAAAAAAAGTGAAAAACTTGGCTAGCGACGTCCGGTTGCGCGCGGAATAACGCTAAGAAACGTGATAAAAAAGTGGCGTCTGTATTTATTTCATTTAGTGTTGTCTAGATAGAAATGTACGTAATACTTTATGTAGACCTACGTTGAAGCATATATGGTAATCATTTGTAGAAGTCGAATTTATCGACGGTATTATCTGTCTTGACTTGAGTGGCGTAAGCTTCTTCCAGATCGCTTTGTAAGATGACATATCTGTTTTTCCTCACTGCTCTTAAACCAGCTTCCTGCATGATCGCTGCAATAACAGCACCTGATAGAGAGTCGTTACGAATAATAAGCGAATCTAAGTCCGCTTCTGGGGCAAGGGACATCTTACTGGCAATGGTACCGAAAATCAAACGACGTTCACGCCTATCACGAAGTGAGGGAAACTCAATCTTTCTATCTAATCTGCCTGGTCTCAGCAAAGCTGGGTCCAATGTGTCTGCCCTGTTTGTAGCCATGATGACTTTAACGTTGGTGGATTGATCGAAACCATCCATTTGTGTCAACAACTCAATCAGGATACGCTGTACTTCACGATCGGAACCCGTTTGAGCATCAAAACGCTTTGTGGCAATGGAATCTACCTCATCTATGAATATAATGGATGGAGCATTTTCCCTGGCGAGTCTAAAGACGTCACGAACCATTCTTGGACCTTCACCAAGATATTTGTGAACAAATTCGGAGCCGTTAACTCTTATGAATGCAGCTTTTGTACTATTGGCGACGGCTTTAACAAGCATCGTCTTACCGGTACCTGGTGGACCATATAATAGAACACCCCTAGGAGGGTCAATACCGATTTGCTCGTATAGATCAGCCTGAACTAATGGCAGCTCTACGGCTTCCCTGATTTCTTGCTTTTGCATATCTAACCCACCAACATCTGCATAAGTGACGTCAGGTTTTTCGTTTTCGCCCATTACGGATATGCTAGAGTCGGAATCAGGTGGTAGGATGTCAACTAAAGCATTTGAATGACGATGTAAAGCTACAGACATAGATGGCTTTAATAGTTCACGGTCTAGGGTTGATAATATTCTAACGACATAACTCATACCTGTGGTACTAGAAACAATACCTGTGTTCTGATCAATAGGTTCTAAGAATTGCCCGATAACTAATGGAACCGACTGGATTCTCTTTACTTCTTCTTGAGCTCTCTTCAATTCACGTTTCAAATGGCGTTGTTCGTCCTTAATATAGTCTTCTTGCAAAGTCAGCAGTTCATACTCTTTTTCTAATTTCTTCAATTTGAAATATATATCAGAATTCACATTAGACAGGGCACTGTTATTGTTGACTGTACCATTGAGTTGAGCCAACAATGATGCGTATGATTTGACGGCTGGTTTTTCTTCGACTGCCTTCTCGACAGGTGTCACAATACCTAGTTCCTCCATTCTTGTTGTGGTTTTTACTTTATAAATACTTGAATTTTATCCGATTGCCTCTTGTATAACTTATGAGTGAAAGGAAATAGGCAGAATTGGTTTGTCCACACACTGAGAATCTGAGCCCTATTACTTCCTATATTCATGGCTATACCCAATTACTGCAGATTTACTATTTTGCCACCTTACTTTCAGGAAAAATATGAAAGGGCACATCGCGCGCTACGAAGAGCCAAACATTAGAGAAATTTTGATTATAATGGATTACACCTGCTAAACATTAGCTAGGTAAGGTTAAGGATACTGAAACCAAAACGTGCTATTTACTGTGTATTTATGATTTTATTATGTACAAGGATAAAGGATGAAAAAAATGCATGCGTGTTTTTTTAACGATATTCTTGCGCAGTATATCATGTCATATCAGCCCGGATACCAAGATTGTCATACTCACTAAAGAAATTGAGTATAAGTAGAACTCTAAGGTGTCAAAGACTAGGGGAGCGTCAAGTTTCCTATATTGTATGCTTTTTAGTGTGACAAAAAATGCCTTTATTCGTTCCCAAATATCTCTGAAGGATTTCATTCCTGTTGTAGTGGTCTCAGCCGTTGCAACTTCAGGCCTGTCGATTTCCGCCGTATTAATTTTACATTCACCTCTCTGTTCTATGTGCTCTTCAACGATCGAGTTTTCTGTGTTGCCTTGGTCTGTTACTTCCGATGATTTTCCAGGTAACAATTTATCCATCTTCATATTCTGCTCCTTGGCATATTCGTTGAGAGCGCTTTTGACTTTGTCTTCAAACGATCCTACTAACCTTTTCCGTTTCCAAGGTTCTAATAGTAATTGTAGGACAATAAACAAGAATATATTCATACCCATTAAAATGAATGTACCCCAGGTGGATGTTCTTCGGATTTTGTCTGACCATATTTGTTCCTCATGGTACCTGGTCAAAATTGCTCTATACAAGTCGTCATTTAGTTGTTCTTCTTTGCTTTCAATTTCTTTAACCTTGTTTTTTAGTTCTTGCTCCTGTCTAGCATTCAAGGCGTCATTTTTGTATAGCTGCGTAAATCTCTCTAAATCGCTCGAAGACCACGCGCTTTGCCTTTGCAATAATTCGTTAACTTCTCTTTGGGATTGAGCACGTTCATCAATGGCGTTAGCGTACTGTGCCTTAAACAGTTTGTGTTCTTTCTTTGTAGCTTCTAATTTTTTTTCCATTAGACTGATGCTAGATTTGAGCTTTTGAATTCCAGAATAACCGGTCACATCATTTAAAGCACGTGTGGCAGTAAATAACGTCTCCTGTAATGAGTCAAAATAAAACTCTAACTTTCTAGACCATTTTTTTCTATGTTGTTCCCTTTCGGAGGGCAATCCTTCAATTTTCGCACTGGTCAATTCATCTTTATTATAGTTTAAACGGGAATCGTTGATTTCATTCTCTTGCTCAGACAACTTCCTGTTTGCCTCTTGAATTGATTTTTTGGCCTTGTTAACTTGAAAGGATAATTGATCTCGGTGGAAGTTAAACCTAGAATACAATTCATTTAATTTCTTTTTCAAGTGCTGCCATTGAAGTTCTATATTTTCTTTCCAAACAGCGTTATTAGGTGTCCGTATTTCACTTTTATTAGTGCTGCCTTTATCAGGAGTATCACCGTTCTGTAGAGAATATGAACTATAATGAAATGGCCTGGCGAAAGATGACGGCCTCAACATTAATTTGTTAATGCTGAATACTAAGGGTAAGTTTCTTGTCGCCCCATAGTATCTCAACATCACGCAATTTTTTAATCACTGAGTTCACCCGTTACAATTTCACAACGAAAAAGACCCCAATGATCAAATAGTCCTCTTTATAACGCGTATCTACGTACATAATCTTTATTTGTATTTTTCAATTCATTTGGCTCACATTTATCATACCAGAAGGAAACCCATGCACCTCCATGATGAAATTATACAAAAATTTACATGATAATTGGTTTAGAACTGAGTCTACCACCTTTAAAGTTGGTCAAAGCCCTATGCCTCATGTCAATTGTTTGTAGTACTCTCCAGGCTTCCTCTATATGCCTTGGTTTGAGCGGGTTTATAACATTTTCAGGTCCATCAAATAATCTTTTCTTTCTATGTAATGTGGATGATGCAAATTCAAAGTTAGTATTATCTTGGCTAGATTGCTGGGATTTGTCCTTTTGAGTCTGTAATACCTGTTCTCTTTGTTTGATTTTCAGAGCTGTTTCCGTCAAAGAACAGACAATCTCAAAAGTTAGAAACCCCAGTATATCAATCACATCATCATGGGGTTTCCCCTCAGTTAATTGCGAAATTCCAGACCAGTCCTTGAACCTTTTATTCTTCCTAAATGTAAAACTTGCCTGTCGACAATCGGACCAATGCACGTACTCCTCTTTAGTCATGTTTCGTGTTCTATCGTCAGCCATTTTCAGCCTTTTCAAAGTGACTATATTAGCTTCTCGTTCATCCTCATCCATATCATCATTGTCGTCATTATTTTCTAAAGGATGTTCATTGAACATAAACTGCAATTCCCATGGCAGCTTAATTTGGGATTTCTTGACCTTCATCATGTTTCCACCATCTTTTTCGTCTTTCTCGCCACTACCTGCTTTTTTCAAATCATCTTCACCACCTGCCCCAGGATTTCCAGTGCCACTCGCTACACCGGCACTAGCATCTTGGTCCTTGGCGTTTTTACGCAAATCCTTCCATGACAGATATGTTCTCAAACGATTGACTTTGGCCTTGTCGTGTCTGATCAAGAAAATGACGTCTTCAGGGAGAATGCTCCTACTTCCCCTAAGATGCGCCGTTTTGTTTGACTGTAAAAGAATTTCTATCACTTGACCCCTCACTATATCTTCTATCAGTGATGTGGTTTCTACGGGTGGGTCGTTAATTTCACCAGAGACAAACATCATCTGTTGAATCTCCACACGATACTTATGCTTGTCCATCATTCCTGCCCTAATCTCTTGAATTTTGGCACGGTACCTTGTATGCACTCTTCCCCGGGTTCAGAGTGTCTTCAACCTTACTTTTTACTTTTCGTTTCCGCCGATCTATATTACATGGTTCGGATTTTCTTCTTTTCTGTGCGCTGCGCTTGAAGCCTCAAGAAAGGGCAGCTTTGAACAAGACGTTCTTGCGATAGAGATGAATGAGAATGCATTGAACGCAATGTATACCTATTTTGGCGGCATAAAAAACTTGTTTTCGAGATTGCAGTTGAATCTGAATGTAGCGAGGAGACGAACAAAAAATTGGAGTTCCTACTGTATTGCAAAGAAACTAAGAGACGCCCGCTAATGCTGCCGGAAATGTACGGTGATCTCTTAAAGTTGATTGACCGATAACGCAAAAATAATGCAGCAAACTGTAGATAACTCTTTTTTATCGTAATATTTCTATTAGTATCCAGATATTTCACTCCAAATCACAGCAGACGTTGGTGTGAACGGCATCAGAGTCCCAGGGGCTGAGATAAGTGAAAAAAATGAAATGCCGCCGGCGTATATATAACAGTTATTGTACCTGATATTATGCCAAGTCACTCACTAATCTCGAGAAAATAATTCTAAGACATGTAACCGAACATCATGTCCTTCGAGAACAAACTGCCAACTCCATTAGAAAACAACGATGCTAAGGGCCATATGGTCTGTACCCTGAACAAGACTACGGATGCCAGAAGAGCAGCAGAGACTTTGTCTATTGCTTTTAGTAACTCGCCAGCGTTTCATTTTATCTCCAAGAAAATCTTAAATATTCCTCTAGCTGAGAAGGTGCCTACAAGGACAATAGCCACCGATATCATATCGCCATTCCTGGATTCACCTTATGGTGAGATCTCCGAAGTTAATACTTTCGATGCTGTTGCAGTGTGGAGTCTTCCACCTCACGTTCCGAAGGCAAGGAGTAATGATGCAAAGTTCAACAAGGACTTTATTGACGATTTAAATGCTCGCGTAAAGCAAGTCATTCCAAATGGCATCAATTACTACTATCTTTTCTGTATTGGTAAGAACTTAAATGAGAAAGGAATCAGAGGTTCTGTAAGGACTATTTTTGAAGAGTACAAAAGGAGAGCAGACGAAGAAAATTGCGCCATTGTCCTTGAAGCTATTGCCGAGCATGCTAAATCTGTGTACGAATATTTTGGATTTAGAAATTACATGACGTTCAAATACGGTGAGGGTGAGGTCGACTCTAACGGCAATTGCGATCCGAATGGTGAAGGGTTCACAGCCTATTTAATGATATATCATAAGGACGGTAATAAAGTCTTAAAAGAGTAGTTTTTGAGCTTTTTTTTTCCCCCCTTCAAGTAATTATTTAGAATAAAAAGTAGTGTTTAAAGACGACATTTTGGAGCATGCACTGTATAACCAGGTTCAAAAAAATTTCGCCTGCTATTGTTTTCTTTATTTTGAAGATGTGAGAAAAGTCTCATATCTAGTGAGCTACAGTCTGTTTTTAGATGTAGTTAGCAATTACTATTTTAGGTATTTCTTTGCGCGGTTACGGTCTCAAGAATTTATATTACCACAAAACCTATGTAAGCTAGATCTTCTTAGCGAAAGTGGTTCAGTGGTTAGAATTCATGCTTCCCAAGCATGGGGCCCGGGTTCGATTCCCGGCTTCCGCATTTTTTGTGCAATTTTTTTTTACACTCTATTTTCAAGTTAAAGTTTTTCAAAGGCGAAGTATGTTTACGCTAAATCAAGATATTTGGATGAGCAATCCACTAATTGCGTACTTCAACAGACACACAAGATCTGGAGCGCTACGCCAAACAAGAAAAGAAAATGCCAAGGGAAACAAGTTTGGTAACAATCATCGGTGAAGATAGTTACAAGAAATTACGGTCCTCAAGATGTCTTCTGGTCGGTGCTGGGGGCATAGGGTCTGAATTGTTAAAGGATATAATCTTGATGGAATTTGGTGAAATACATATTGTCGATTTGGACACCATTGACCTTTCGAACTTAAACAGGCAATTTCTCTTTAGACAAAAAGATATTAAACAACCGAAGTCTACCACAGCTGTAAAAGCAGTACAGCATTTCAATAACTCTAAATTAGTGCCTTACCAAGGAAATGTTATGGACATTTCTACCTTCCCACTGCATTGGTTTGAGCAATTTGACATTATCTTCAATGCTCTTGATAACTTGGCTGCAAGACGGTATGTCAATAAAATATCACAGTTTCTATCACTGCCCTTAATAGAATCTGGAACAGCTGGATTTGATGGATACATGCAGCCTATTATCCCCGGGAAAACTGAGTGTTTTGAATGTACAAAGAAGGAAACACCAAAGACTTTTCCTGTGTGTACTATCAGGTCCACTCCTTCTCAGCCAATTCATTGCATTGTTTGGGCGAAAAACTTTCTATTTAACCAGCTATTTGCGTCAGAGACCTCTGTAAATGAAGATGATAACAACCAGGATTGGGGTACAGATGATGCTGAAGAAATTAAGCGCATTAAACAAGAAACTAATGAATTGTATGAATTGCAAAAAATTATCATATCAAGAGATGCATCCCGTATTCCAGAGATTCTTAATAAATTATTCATTCAGGATATAAATAAACTGCTAGCCATTGAAAATTTATGGAAAACGAGAACAAAGCCAGTACCATTATCAGACTCTCAAATAAATACTCCTACTAAAACAGCTCAGTCTGCCTCTAATTCTGTTGGCACAATACAGGAGCAAATTAGTAATTTCATTAATATTACACAAAAATTAATGGATCGCTATCCCAAAGAGCAAAATCATATTGAATTTGATAAAGATGATGCTGATACTTTGGAATTCGTCGCAACTGCTGCGAACATAAGGTCACACATATTCAATATTCCAATGAAGTCCGTATTTGACATCAAGCAAATTGCTGGTAACATTATCCCGGCTATCGCAACAACGAATGCTATCGTTGCCGGTGCATCGTCATTGATTTCCCTGCGCGTTTTAAATCTCTTGAAATATGCCCCAACTACTAAGTACACTGACTTGAATATGGCTTTCACAGCAAAGGCAAGCAATCTATCCCAAAATCGTTATTTATCAAATCCGAAACTAGCCCCTCCAAATAAAAATTGCCCAGTTTGCTCTAAAGTTTGTAGAGGTGTTATTAAGTTATCCAGCGATTGTTTGAACAAAATGAAACTAAGTGATCTTGTAGTTTCAATACGCGAGAAGTACTCATATCCACAGGATATTTCGCTTCTGGACGCAAGTAATCAAAGGTTACTATTTGATTACGATTTCGAGGATTTGAACGATCGTACTTTATCGGAAATTAATCTTGGAAATGGTTCTATAATATTATTCTCCGACGAAGAAGGTGACACAATGATCCGCAAAGCCATAGAATTATTTCTTGATGTTGATGATGAACTCCCATGTAATACTTGCAGCTTACCGGACGTTGAAGTCCCATTAATAAAGGCCAACAATAGTCCGTCAAAAAATGAAGAAGAAGAAAAAAATGAAAAGGGTGCAGATGTAGTTGCAACTACGAACAGTCATGGGGAAGAGGGTATCGTGATATTAGACGACGATGAAGGTGAGATCATCATCGATGCTGAACCGATCAATGGTTCAAAGAAGAGGCCAGTTGATACTGAGATTTCTGAGGCGCCCAGTAACAAAAGGACAAAGTTAGTTAATGAACCAACTAATTCTGATATTGTTGAATTAGACTAATAAATAAAAAAAGGTATCTATATATTTATTTAATCGTGGTTCGCAGTGTACGACACAAATGTTGCAGAGATAATGCTTAATGATCATGATCCCTGTTATAGCTTACATGAAACAGCCAGTCATATAATATAGAAATTCATTATTGAAGAGTTACAAGCTGTAACATTTCTCTGGCATATGAACAACCTAAGAATTTTTATTTTTTTATTTTAT
>JXWR01000334.1_pt1 | contig 13649 bp, 9 predicted proteins | sample 315541 | NCBI WGS metagenome assembly JXWR01 (sample SAMN03273951, study PRJNA271842) | soil metagenome | isolation source: rice field ambient CO2 | place: India: CRRI Experimental farm Cuttack,Odisha-753006 | collected 2013-12-17
ATTTCATCGGTGGTATCTTGTTGGTGTAGTAAATATTCTGGCTTTGCCATCCCTCTTTGAAACACAGGTAGCGCGTCATCCTTCTCAATTTCATCACGTCTATACTTAGGTTCGATGAATAAATCTTCAATGTTTTTTTTTTCGATCTTCTGTTCATTGCCTTTGGATGCTATAAAGATGGAGTTTTCAGGGTCGAGACCTATTGGCTTCAAATGTTGAGTATAATCGTATTCAGAATCATCAAAATTAATACCATATAAAGCTGCTTCTCCCACATGAGCCCTCCTACCCTTTGGTTTTGTTGAACTCACGTCTTTTTTTCGAAGATCTGCTTCTGGAGAAGTTTTATTTGGATTGGAGACAGGAACCAAAACGTGCGCAGAGGCATCTGTATCATAAAATGAAGGATCATCATGGGGTCTGTGTACCACCACGTACCTTTGGGAGTTTTTAGAGCTAAATTTCTTCGACATATTCGTGCTTTTTATATTCCCCTTAAAGTCTTTGAAATACTATACTGGTTGCTCGTAGGATTCGGTAAGAACCCTGATTTAGATGCTCATAATATTCAGGCGATGCTCATCGCTTAAAATTTTTATTTGACAAATTTTCAGTCGCGTTATACGGATTAGTTAATTTCGTATCATAATAACGAATATTCAAGCCATGTGCAGAAATAGATGCAAGAAGCGTTATTCGGAAGAAACTATCGGGTAGTATAAAGACATTCTGTAGTACTATTTAAATTAGAAAATTCATTGAACAAGGTAATATGTTTATCCTTTCAAAAATCGCTGACTTGGTACGAATCCCGCCCGATCAATTCCATCGCGATACAATATCGGCAATCACACATCAGTTAAATAATAAGTTCGCCAACAAGATTATTCCCAATGTCGGTCTATGTATTACGATTTACGACTTATTAACCGTCGAGGAAGGCCAATTGAAGCCAGGCGATGGATCATCCTATATTAACGTTACATTTCGAGCCGTTGTTTTCAAACCGTTTCTAGGTGAGATAGTAACTGGATGGATTTCTAAATGTACAGCAGAAGGCATAAAAGTTTCACTGTTAGGTATATTTGATGACATTTTTATCCCACAAAATATGTTATTCGAAGGATGCTATTATACCCCTGAAGAAAGTGCATGGATTTGGCCCATGGATGAAGAGACGAAACTATATTTCGATGTAAATGAAAAAATTAGATTCAGAATCGAAAGAGAAGTTTTTGTTGATGTGAAGCCAAAGTCACCCAAAGAACGAGAATTGGAGGAAAGAGCTCAATTAGAGAACGAGATTGAGGGTAAGAATGAAGAAACTCCTCAAAACGAAAAACCTCCAGCATATGCCCTATTAGGTAGTTGTCAAACTGATGGCATGGGACTCGTTAGTTGGTGGGAATGATAGATAAGGACGCCACTGACTTCAATAAAACATTTAATAATAATAGTAACAGTAATAATGAGGATAATAATATATAATAAACGTGAATTTTCTTTAGCATTATATACGCTAATTCTTTCTCTATTTGAGGGGATACTCTCGTATCCTTTTTATCTCGATAGTTGTAGTTGTACTTGTTGTTTTTATTAACCCTTCTCATAATATATAATAAAAAAGTACATTGACGTCAATTATATTGCATATAACGCGATGTGGAACTAAACTTCTTGTATCCGCTAATAACTTTATCAACAGCCTTCAGGAAATCCTTTTCAGTAGCCACCTTTCTTCTTGCTCTAATGGCAAACATACCGGCTTCTGTGCAAACAGATCTTAATTCTGCACCGGTAGAGTTTGGACACAGTCTGGAGATAAGTTCCCATCTGATGCCACGTTCCACACTCATCGATTTCGAGTGAATACGGAAGATATTTGCACGACCTTCCAAGTCAGGTAATGAAAACTCTACCTTACGATCAATTCTACCGGGTCTCAATAAAGCTGGATCTAAAGTGTTGGGCCTATTGGTGGCAAACATCACTTTAATGTTACCACGAGGGTCAAACCCGTCTAACTGTGTAATCAGTTCTAACATAGTTCTTTGAACTTCATTATCACCACCAGCACCATCATCAAAACGAGCACCACCAACAGCGTCGATTTCATCGAAGAATATAATGCAAGCCTTTTTGGTACGAGCCATTTCAAATAATTCTCTAACCATACGAGCACCTTCACCGACATATTTTTGCACTAGCTCAGACCCAATGACCCTAATAAAAGTTGCATCAGTTCTATTAGCAACAGCACGAGCACATAATGTCTTACCAGTACCAGGTGGCCCATATAATAAGATACCCTTTGGTGGATCAATACCAAGAGTAGCAAATCTTTCTGGAGATAATAAGGGCAGCTCGACAACTTCTCTCAGCTTTTCAATTTGGTCTTTACAGCCACCGACATCGCTATATGTAACGTCAGGCTTTTCTTCAACGGTCATCATAGTAACTGATGGGTCAATCCTTGGAGGCAATGGAAGTTCAATATTATATTTCGACCTATCGACACCTACACGCATACCTTCTTCTATATCTGTTGGAGAAACACGTTCACCTAATCCGACGACAAATTTGGCAATTTGCTTAAGATTTATCACGTACTTGGCATCTTCATCGTCTTCGTCTGCATCAGTAGACTGTTGATTGCTATTACTATTGCTATTGCCGCTGTTATTATTATCTGTCGTAGTTTCGTCACTTTCACCATTCCCCTTAATGATCTTCGTGCAACGAGCAACTTGTAAGGGATGTTCTTCGCCCAGTCTCTGCCTATCACCCATAATATCCCATAGATGGGAGGGTGCTAACCCTGTATCGCTTTCTTTGACACCGGCCTTTTCTTTGATTCTCGCTTCAATGTCTTTTAAGTCATTCTCAGTTTGCTTTAATTTGGCTGCGTATGGAGCTGCACCGTATGATTTTAAGACTTGAATGTCACCTTCTGTTAAGGGTACGATCTTGTCATCATCAGGTTTTTTATCATCGTCTTCCAAAGGTGCCTTGTATTTTTCCCAGTCTTCTTTTGGTGGCATTCCGTATAGTTCCTAACTTCCTTGATTTATTACGATGGTTCAAAAAAATATCTCAATTGAATATTGCTTTGAATTCTCATCTCCTTGAAAAATACTGTATATACCCAGTTCTTTGTATAGTAAGCTGTATGCTAGTTTAGTTTTCGGGTGGCAAAATTCGGTAATCCTATTCACTATACCTTTTCCTCTCGTCCGGGTAAACTCAGCCATACCAAATTGACAAGGATAGTACATTTATGCTAATCATAATTAAAACAAGGTATGTGTGTTCCAGATGCATATAGATAACGAGTCATATATAAATATATATATATATGTGTCTGTACATGATGTACTTGGTCAAAAATGGCGGATTACTGGCTCCACATTTTAATCGTCTGCCATGACGTGTAGGCCATGACAGCAACTCCAAACACTATGACGATTAAATCTAAAAGAAGCCTGGCTCTCGAGGTTCCAGATAAGATGGACGCCTTATAGTGCAACAATGGCGGGTATATGTAGATCAATGGGATACACGCGAAGGAGCCTACCAGTGATACAAATTTGTCCAAATCGTTGGCGCCTACCCAAGCGAGGATAGATGTCAGGACGACAATAGCGCAACGGAAATAGTTTTTCAACCATTTGACTTTCGGGTTGTATTTACCAGATGCATTTGAGGGAAAAGTCCAGTTTTCCAAAATACGTATCGCGGGAAATAGCTGCAACGGCGTGGATAACAAAATGGCTAATGCATACAGTAATTGAACAGTGAGAGTATAGGAAGTGTCCTGCGGAAAATTCAATAAAACAACAGTTTTCACGTCAGATCCAAAAGCGGCATAGCATAAGAGACCACATGATATGAAAATCACTGCCACGATACACATCACCGCGGACAACGATGGCCGGAAATGGTTCGGGTGTTTCATTGACTCCTGAATGGGGATAAGTAGGCCTATACCTTCAAAGGTGAATATGGCGGTACCGATGAACAACGACCAGTCCGCTTTATTGAACATAAGCATTGTATCGGATGCGACACCATTAACAGCAATATAATAAATGGAGTAAACGTAAACATAAACCAATCCCAGTAAAATAAATAGATCTGCTATTAACGCGGTCCCACTTAACTTGGCTATGTTTCTTGTCAAAGATAGTGGGACAAAGATAAGTACTTGTGCAAAGATATAGGTGGCTAGACTGATGCTGCCCGGTTTCAAATGGAAGAAATTTTCAGAAAAGACCTGCAAATTAGTTGCAGTGAAAACAGTGTATGCAGCAGAAAACCCGATTTGTGACAAGGCGATAGACGAAAGAATGGCAAATTTCATTTTGGGCCCATATAGTATACGACCCATGTCACCGTACCCATCTACGCCTACTTTGTCCTTGGTGGTAATCAATGATACGAAACATCCATAAGAAATGAGGGCACACGAGAGTAGACAAAGGGCGCTAAATCCCCAACCACCGTTATGGAAAGCCTTTGGTAGGAAAAGCACACCTGTCCCTACAAATGACTTTAACAAGAGCAGCACCGCCTTTACCGTAGATGATTTGTGAGGATGGCGCCCGTGTTCACGAGAAACTAGCTGGGTGCTTTCCGTTTCCAAAGCTTCCTCCTCTCGCTCCTCTTCAGTTTCTTCCTCCTCCTCCTCTTCTTCCGATAAATCTTCACCAGCGAAGTGGCCATACAAGGTCAAAAATTCAATAAAGTTCCTGGTGAAAAAATTCGGTATGGGCGCATCAACGTTATGTTTCCTGCGCTTCTGTATTATGAAAGATCTTCTGAATCCACCAGGAGCCCTGATTTCTTCGTGCGTCATCGGTGCGGGCGCCAGGCCTATTGCCGCTAGAGGATTCCCATTCGCCTCCGAGTTGTTGTTAAGGTGAGAGGAAGATGCTATAGAAGCGGCAGAAAAGCTCATAGACCTTTTACGATTCGAGAATGAGGGCGCTTGTGAAGGTATTGAGGTGGAAAGTGCAGGTTGACTTGGGTACTGATACTGCGATGGTGATGAAGGATGGTCGTTTGTCCACTTATACAGATCTCTTGTAATGTCTCCGCCTTGCAACTGTAGGCTGTTACTCGGGTTTCTTATCAAGTGGCGTGCCACGGCATCTACCACATGTGGCTCAGGGTTATTTATGCTCACTTCAAGCGTGCCATTGTTACAGGAAGTGTGCGACGCGTCGGGTACGCTAGCATGCACCGCTTCATTGTTCACAAGCAGCGGCGGCTTTTTTAGCAAACCACCTGTAGTTCCACTAGATTTTCTACTTCTGCTTCTACTTCTACTATTACCGTTGCTATTGCCACCGTTGCCGTCCGTTAAAGGTGAGCCAGACGCATGCGAGATTCCTGTACTGCCTCCGTTGTTATTTTTTTTGTTGTTGTTGCTCTGCGTTCTTCCAGAGCCACTTGAAACCTCTTTTCCATTCATATCCGCGATGCAATCCCTTATACGCTTCTTAATAAACTTTGCTTCCCACTCTTTCACTACTGACCATCGATCCTTCTTATTTCATAGCCTCACGAGCACAAATGATAATACGAGAAAAAGGCCCGACCGGGTAACCAACCCTTTTACTATCTCTCGCTCTACCTTTAGTAATAATGTCGTCTATATAAGGATTTACTCATACAGTAGTCCAAAATATACCTTTCCGTGCTAAAAGTAGCTCCCAAAAGTAGCGGAGGTGAGGATCATCCTCTATTGCCAGGTACCAAGCTCGCTGGAAAGTCGTTATGGAGTCACGGCTTTGAGGGCGGGGGTGGACCAATCACAGCGCAGAACGCGGCGCCGAGCAAGCGCTGGACCAAGGGATCCGGGCCTCTTCTATTGGTTGTTTGTTTGCTCAAACCCGTTATATATTCAGGCATCCTCGACTCTAACCTTTTGCCACGTCGAGGCGGCTTGAAGCTTAAATAGCACTAATAAACTAGTAGACACATTATAACTAATCAGTAGTATACTTTGCACTTTCGATATTCTTTTTCACTAATCTCCTCCCCAACCCCTTATTGAAGATAAAAAGAAAGAAAGAAAGAAAGAAAAAAATCCAATTTCATAGTACGAAGAAGAACGAGAATAAAGATGCTATCGCTAAAAAAATCAGCGCTCTCCAAGTTGACTTTGCTCAGGAACACAAGAACATTTACATCGTCAGCTTTGGTGCGCCAAACGCAGGGCTCTGTAAACGGTTCCGCGTCCAGATCTGCAGACGGGAAGTACCACATAATAGATCACGAGTATGACTGTGTGGTAATCGGTGCCGGTGGTGCCGGCCTTAGAGCGGCCTTTGGTCTTGCCGAGGCGGGCTACAAGACTGCTTGTATATCCAAGCTTTTCCCCACCAGATCCCACACTGTTGCTGCTCAGGGTGGTATCAATGCCGCCCTGGGAAATATGCACAAGGATAACTGGAAATGGCATATGTACGATACTGTGAAGGGATCTGATTGGCTAGGTGACCAGGACTCCATCCATTACATGACCAGGGAAGCGCCCAAATCGATCATTGAACTGGAACACTATGGTGTTCCTTTTTCAAGAACTGAAAACGGTAAGATCTACCAAAGAGCCTTTGGTGGTCAGACCAAGGAGTACGGTAAGGGTGCTCAGGCCTATAGAACATGCGCTGTCGCAGACAGGACAGGACATGCTCTTTTACACACGCTTTATGGCCAAGCTTTAAGACATGACACACATTTCTTTATTGAGTACTTTGCCCTCGATCTGTTGACCCATAATGGCGAGGTCGTTGGTGTCATCGCTTATAATCAGGAAGACGGTACCATCCACAGATTCAGAGCACACAAGACCATTATTGCCACTGGTGGCTATGGTAGAGCATACTTCTCTTGTACCTCTGCTCACACATGTACGGGTGACGGTAATGCCATGGTTTCGCGTGCTGGTTTCCCCTTGCAAGATTTAGAGTTTGTTCAATTCCATCCTTCAGGTATATATGGGTCTGGTTGCTTAATCACTGAAGGTGCTCGTGGTGAAGGTGGTTTTTTGGTTAATTCTGAAGGTGAAAGATTCATGGAACGTTACGCTCCTACGGCCAAGGATCTAGCTTGTAGAGATGTCGTTTCCAGAGCAATCACCATGGAGATCAGAGAAGGCAGAGGTGTTGGTAAGAAAAAGGACCACATGTACTTACAATTGAGCCATCTACCTCCGGAAGTTCTAAAGGAAAGATTGCCAGGTATCTCTGAAACAGCAGCCATTTTTGCTGGTGTAGACGTCACCAAGGAACCTATTCCCATTATTCCTACCGTCCACTATAACATGGGTGGTATTCCCACGAAGTGGAATGGTGAGGCATTAACCATTGATGAAGAAACTGGCGAAGACAAGGTTATTCCCGGTTTAATGGCTTGTGGTGAAGCCGCTTGTGTTTCTGTCCATGGTGCCAATAGATTAGGTGCCAATTCCTTGTTGGATCTTGTTGTCTTTGGTCGTGCTGTTGCCCATACGGTTGCTGACACTTTACAGCCTGGGTTGCCACACAAACCACTACCTTCTGATTTGGGTAAAGAATCCATCGCAAACTTGGATAAACTAAGAAATGCTAATGGTTCAAGATCTACGGCAGAAATTAGAATGAATATGAAACAAACTATGCAAAAGGATGTTTCCGTCTTTAGAACACAATCATCTTTAGATGAAGGTGTTCGGAACATTACTGCAGTAGAGAAGACCTTTGATGATGTGAAGACGACCGATAGATCAATGATCTGGAATTCTGACTTGGTTGAAACTCTGGAGCTACAGAACTTATTAACCTGTGCCTCCCAAACAGCTGTTTCCGCTGCTAATAGAAAGGAATCCCGTGGTGCTCATGCAAGAGAGGATTATCCAAATAGAGATGATGAACATTGGATGAAGCATACATTATCCTGGCAAAAGGACGTCGCTGCCCCAGTGACTTTGAAATACAGAAGGGTTATCGATCACACTTTGGACGAAAAGGAATGTCCTTCCGTACCTCCAACTGTAAGAGCCTACTAATTTGAACCTCATTGTATTTTACGGAAAAGAATATCATACTCTTCTTTAATTGCACTTTTTTTGTGCGTTTGCACTTTTTTACCACTGACTCACTAATTTGTATATATACCTATTAATATACATTTACATAAAGTTTCTTCTTATACATACTCTATTTATTTAGTTATTTATTAACTTACTATTTATTTATTTATTTATTTATTTATTTATTTATCACTAATGCAATTATATATATAGGGAGTGTAAATAAACGTCTAGAGTTTTTTCCCTTTGTTTTAAAAAGCCTGTGATCCACATCTAACTAATCTTCCTAACTTTGCCCAACGTGGGTAGGATTGCAATGAGGAGACAAAAGATGGGTCTTTCTGGTGATCAGGTTCTGGTAATCAGGTTCTGGTATCGTTAGAGCTTATTAATATGCTTATTACTGAACCACCACAATTACTAAATTCATTGGTTAGGATGCGCGAGGCTACATCTCCAGGAGTAGCCGTTATAATCAATATTTTAGTAAACAACATTTTGCCTAGCTTGTTGTTTATATTTATACATCCAGCGGCTCTATCTCTTGAATTGTGAGCCTCAATTGTTATAACCAAGCCATATTATTCTTTTATTTCTGCGGCTATAAAACTTAGAATACGACATTGTACCTACGCCAAGTCTAGTGTCCAAATCACACCAAGATAAAATCAGTCAAGGAACTAACGGTACAAGTTTTACCAGGGGCCAACTGAATAGCAATCAATCAAACTTTTGCGAGGATTTGCAGGATGCAACAAGTTTGATATTTTATTATACGAGCAGGGCTCTACTCTACGATCGGCTTCATTTTTTTTTAAGCAAGCCTGTAGTGTAGTTTTAGTTACTTGGAGGAGTGGCCATTAGTCAGTAGTCTACAAGTAGTGTGCAACATTGGAACAAACATACAAACAAACAAACAAACAAACATGAATTTATTGGCAACAATCACATCTCAACAAACTCGGTCAACACAAAAACAATAGCCAAAAGCACCGCCAAAAACACCGACCAGACCCACATGTAATGATGCACCGGCGCCGCTGTAATCCTGCCAAACAAAAGCAACACTGACAACGTACTCAAGATAAACGCAATGATCAAGCTGCACGCCAATATCGTCAACATCACAATCGAAGTCTCCACTTCGGGGTCAAACACCACAGAGTAGAAGATCCCCATCGAGCTGCCGGTGATGATGGCGGACACTGTGGGGAAGATAAAGTAGAGAAAAGTGGCTACAATGTCGTGGTTGTATGCTCTTGTGATCTCTGGGTCGTCGTAGCAGTAGGCTGCTTGGCCCAGGCTCGGGCCATCCTTGTGATATTTGTCATAGTATGGATGACTATAATTAGCAGTAGCAGGGACGGTTGGGTCGGTTCCGGCTGTGCCAGTATTATTGATGCCAGCAGCAGCAGCAGCAGAGTCAGTATTGTGGTGGAAAGTGCCATACCCTACTTCTGGGTCATAGTATGACATCAAGTTTCTTTGTGATGCTTCGTCATCTGAAGATTCATAACTATATGAGTTAGTTGAGGAGTGGGAAGTATGAACGAATCTATTAGGATGACGCTGAGTATGGCGGCGGCTGTCATTAGAAGTTGGTGAAAGCGGATCACTACGAAGACCAGCACGGCGAAGGCGGTTGCGCTGCTTTTGATTAGACCCACTAATGGTCTTTACTTTGCGGTTGATTTTGTTGACTCGTTTGCTTATTGATTGAGTCACGTTTAGCAAAAAATCAATAATTGTATCAGAGATCAAATTTGCATGATTGTTGTTTGTTGTATCAATGAAAAAACCATTATTACCATCATTACCCCATTCTTCTGGATTATCGTCAAATTCGTTCCAGTATCTGATTTCACTTCTTGTGCCTTTGTGAAGAGAGCTTGCATTATCGCCGGCGGCACCAGCACCGCCGGCACCAGCAGTTTTGTCCTGTTTGATTTCTTGTTCCTGTTCTTGCAATTTGGAAGCTAGCTCTAATTTCTGCCTGTTTCGCATCAATCTATTATCAATAATTGACTTCAAATGGAACTTCTTATCAGTGACTTTGTAGAACCAACTCAAGTCAATATCACCATCATTTTCTTCGTCTTCGTCTTCGTCTTGGTCTTCTTCCTCTTCGCCATCCTTGACTATGTCGAATATTAGGCGGCTGTAAATGTATGGCGAAAATGAAGGCACCTCATATAGAAAGTTTGAGTTGATCAACTTGGTAACAGAGTCAGAGAATTTAGCATTTGAGTCCCAATCAACCTCAATTACCGTATACGGAAACACATGAACATAATCACCGCAAGATACAGTAACGTCAGAATAGCATGATATCCAGCAGTTTGTGAATTTGCTTTTTTTACCTGCTTGGTACAAGTAGCGACTTTTGGCAAATGAGAACTTGGCGATATTTGAACTGCGCTGCCCAAAAAGTTTTTGGAATTTCTTGAATGCAATGAGATCATTTTTGAAGTACTTGGCGATTACTGAACTTACTGCTTCATCATTTTCAGCAGCATTCGGCAAGAGTAATTTGGCCACTAAATCGCTGTTTGTTTCCAATTGCAGCAATAATTCTGTTGATAATTTGAGGCCAGCAAATTTCCCAAGAGAGTTAATGACACCAACTGCAAAAGCAATGTCTTCCTCGTAGCCGGCAAACACTGACAATGGACTAAGATGGCAAAGTTCACTAGTAGAAGCGTCCAGCTGATCAAAATATTGCACTGATTGGTGTTGTTTGTGGAAGTTGCTCTTGTCGGTATTGATGTGTTTTATAGTCGAAGCTATTGTGTCTTCGTCAGGAAGCTTCTGATCATTGTTTATGAATAGCGAATCGAGTAAAAAGGTCACTTCACAAGTGTATTCCTTGGGCACAATGAACCAGCCAGCATTGATGCATTTGGCAGAGCTGAGATCAAATTCCATTTGGGCATTCGAAATGTCTTGATCAGAACTGTCATTTTCGCTGCTGCTGGTGGTGGTGGTGGTGGTGGTGCCGTTTGTTTGCAAGTTATGAATCTCTGAAGGGTCAATGACGTAGCTATTCAAACTATTGGATTGATATACATAGTTCAATTGTGAAGAGTCATAAATCAAAGATCTCTGGTTTGTGATAATGTTGATGAGCCTTGCGATTTTTGAGTACATTACCAAGTTATGGTTTGTGGTTAGCAACGTATCACTAATCAACCTATAGTGATAAGCCAATTTGATGTTCCAAAAATTTATATTATCATGCGAGTATTGTGATTTTTCGGCAATGCTGTCGATGGGGTTGTTCAACAACTTGGTGGCTCTTTCACGAACGATATCAGAGACATCAAGAGCACAAATCTCAGGCTTAAATTGATATTCAGTGAAATTTTCAGGATCGCTATTTGGCACTCCTGCAAAGAGCAGCTCGCCTTTCGCTTTTGATTTTCGTACCAAGCCATTAGTGAATTTGCCAAAATAAATAAACTCTCTTTCGTAGATAGTGTTGCCAAAGACGCTGTTGATTGCACTATGGTCAAAGTCGGCATTCAAGATTTTTTCAAAAATTGTTTTGAATAATTCGTACCGTTCATGGAACGATAATGCGAGTTCTTTTTGGCTTTCCTTCATGAATTCGGCACTTACAAGGCCGCCGAGACTTTTTGACTTGCTTAAAGAGTACTTGCTCTTGACTAGGTAAAGAGCGTCAGTGTACTGCAAGGTTTGTTCGCCGTTTTGTATTCTAATGTCGCACAGTTTTAGTATTGTTTTGTTGAGAAAATGTAAAATATGGCATACTAGCAATTTCTGAAATATGATGAAATTCTTTAGATTCAAGAAAAGATCGTTTTTGAACTCGTTGATTTTTTGGTCCAACTTGGTGTTGTTTTTGTTGATTGAGTTCGAGTTCCTGGACACAATGTCCAAGTTCAACTTCTTGATATCTTGGTCGCTGGGGAATCTGGGTATAGCATTGACGTCCGGATTAGAGCTGGTTTTAAACTGGTGCAAGGCTGTTAAAAAGTCGTTGTTCAATGCAGCTTCGTTTGACAACGTTTCTTGGTATCCTTTGAACTTTTGCTGTATGGTGAAAATTTCCGTCACGATATTTTTGTGATTTCTTTTGAAGTTATTGCTGTTTGCTTGGAAATTTCTGATTAGCTGGAAGTCTTTCAAATTTATGAATAGGTTGACGTTTTTGAGATGCTTGATGAGGGAATTGCTGAGAAAGTTGACAATTAGCCTTGTCTTTTTTTCTTGGTATGACTTTACAATGTGCTTAATCTTGGCCTTTGCTTCTTCGGTGGACAACTCTCGCTCGCTGTCCAAATTCAAGCTTGATACGTTGGAGCTCGACGAGGATGAGTAGTAATTGGATAGCGACCCAGAGTTAGAGCCGGGGTTGGGAGTGCCGCCGACATTGAATTCGGAGTTCTTAGTAGCGGTTATAGGGGAAGAAGAGGCAACAAATGTGGAAGGGGTTTCGTTATTGTTGTGACCACCAGTGCCAGCGGCGGCGGCGACGGCGGCGGCGTCACCGTTGTTATTAATGCAGGCGAGTGCATCTCCGATGGCTGCTGCTGCTGGTGGTGCTACTGGAGAATTTGGAGATGAAGCACCGGCAGCAAGGGTGGCAAGGGTATCAGCGTTGTGTATCTGGCTGAGTTTAGAATGGTATGATTTGTTTAAGGCATTGAGCTTCTTGACAAGTTTCTTGATGTCTAGCTTTATCTGCTCGTGATCCAAGTTGTAGTTTTTCCACTGCTCGACCTGGTACTGATGAAATTCGGAGACTTTCAAGACCATGTCTTAGCAAAGGCAAAGAGCGGTTATTTTTTGTATTCCTGAGGATGGCAATGTCAACAAATAAAAGAAAAGGGGGAAAAAAAAGGAGAGAACAGAACCAAGAAACAAATGCAAAAGAAGAAGCAAAAAAGTAAAAAAGTAAAAAAAAAAAAAAAATAAAAGACGGTGGATGGAAGCAAAAGAAGTAGCACAAAAATTGAGCAAGGTGTGGATAGACACAGACAGAGCAGTCAGTCAGTCAGTCAGTCAGTGGTAAGAACTATAGGGGTGCTAGCGCCAGCGCAGGTTATTTTCCAAGAGGAAGACAGCAGGCAGTTAGTCAAGCTTGTGGACATATATTTATGTTAATATAGACATATATATATATATATATATATGTAGTAGGCAAGGGTACCAAAGTTTAGCGCCCGATAGCGTCGATGATGATAGCCCATCCGCCCACCGATTTTTCAATTCCGTTCTCCTTCCACCACCGGCGAGGCGCTAGCGTCAGCCAGCCTGCGCTAGTCCCGGTCGGCCTGCAGGGCTACCATGCAGCTGACAGCGCACGTGTGTGCTCTGTTTCCCGGTTTATCTTTATTGTGTTGCGTACTGCTGCACACTGTTGCGCACTGTAGCTTCTAGATGCATCGCTAGTACCAGTCCAGACATCGAGAAGCGTCGTGCAGCGTCACCCTGCACAATTCCGAGGCGATAAACCCAGATGGCGGGCGCCTGCAGCCTGTGGCGGGTGCTGGCAGCCGGTTACCAGAGAAGAAAAGCAGGGCAGGGCAGGCAGAGCAGAGCAGGGCAGAGC
>JXWR01002393.1_pt1 | contig 13641 bp, 7 predicted proteins | sample 315541 | NCBI WGS metagenome assembly JXWR01 (sample SAMN03273951, study PRJNA271842) | soil metagenome | isolation source: rice field ambient CO2 | place: India: CRRI Experimental farm Cuttack,Odisha-753006 | collected 2013-12-17
AAAAAGAGAGAAAAAGAAAAGAAAAAAAATGTTAACACGACTCGTTCCCGTTTATAGTCCCACCATTTACACTATCACTATCGTTGTTACCGATACCTTCACTACCATTCCAATCTGCACTCCTGTTATTGTTGAAACTTCCAACAATCTCGCTCATCGTACCAGTTCCAGCTGAAACATTGGTATTTTTGAAATTACCATTAATATTGACGTTACCGTTAATATTGTTATTATTGATATTCAAAGCATTCGTTTTGATTTCCGCAAGGCCAGCTTTATTATTGATTCCTCCAGCTCCGCCACCATTTATCATCATCTTTGTGTCTATCTTCTTTGGGATAACTGGCCGATAAGACGTAATATTCTCTTTGTTTTCATCTGCTGCTGGTACTATTGTTGAAGCAGTATTGGTGCTACTAGTAGCATTAGCTGCTGCTATGGCAGAACCTGGAGTAAAACTGGAAACTTTTGCTGCCTTTCTATGCGGATTTTTGCGGCGTGGTTTGCGATTCTGCATGTCATTGGAATAGCTAGATACTGACTTTATGTCTGCGAAAATAATCTGGAAACGATTTCGACCATTAATATTTCCACTATTCGTATTGCTGCTATTGTTGTTAACATTAGTGTTTGAGTTAATATTAACATTACTACCACGGTTGAGATTACCAATGGCGTTGTTACCACTAAAGCTTGAATAATAGTTGTTAGATGACGATGGTGTTGGTAATGTCATTGATGATGTCTTTGTCGCTGTTGGAGGTTTTCTTTTATTATCACCAAAAGTGCCCATTGTTGGAATGGCATCCACAAATGGGATGTAACGTGCTGCTAGCGCAGCGGCATTAAGCCGTGAACTATCTTGCTCGCGGGAACTGCCAAAATAACGATGGCCATACGGAAATGATAAAGGGTTATTGCTACTGTTGTTACTGCTGATCTCGTCTCTAATTTTTGCGTTTGTGTCATTATTGAAGATGCCACTTGGTGCTCGCGGTGCTGCTAATGCCGCCACCTGAGAGCGCACTGGCTCTCTGTTGATATTGCCACTATTGCTATTAATATCCGGTGTTGGGCTTGAGGGATAGTCCTTAGCTTGCAAATAGTCAACGCGCTGTAACTTTTTGGCACTAGATGCAAGAATTGTTGATGGCGAATTAGATTCACTGATTTTTTGTTTTGATGGCGTTTGGAATGCTTTGCTTTTGGCTTCGGTGATGTCACTAGCTACGTTGGCAGAATCTCTGATTTTGACCCCACCATTCATTTTTTGTGAAATTTTATGGTGATCAAGTATTTGCGTTTGTGGGAACAATTGCTGTTGTTGTTGTGGAGGAAGAGTAGGAGAATGTGAATGTGATTGGGGAGGAGGCGCTGGAGGGGGCGGTGCTTGCTGTATAGGCACTATGTATTGCGATGGCATGTTTGGATTGGCGCCAATGTATTGATATGCTGAATTTTGAGCTGGTAAATACGATGGAGGCTGGACTGGCATGAGCTGTATTGGATATCCAGGTGGACCATTAATCACCGTCTGAGGATGCTGAGGATGATTTTGTTGAGCATGCTGATGCCCGCCTTGTAAATATTGACTCTGATGAGCTCCAAACCCCATTGGTGCAGTGATATCAATATTGTAAGGAACAGACGGTGGAACTTGATTATGCTGCTGCTGCTGTAGTTGTGATTGGTGTTGAGTCAATGCCATGTTAGCCATCGGTGGTGTTGGTATTTCATGCATAGGTCTAAATGTTGGTAGATCAAACTGTGTTGGCAGTGGGGGTGATAGTAGTTGATGTTGTGATGCTTGTTGATGTTGGTGCGAATACTGAAGATGAGGCTGTTGCTGCTGTTGCTGTTGCTGCTGCTGTTGCTGTTGCTGTTGCTGTTGCTGTTGCTGCTGCTGATTATGACTTTGATGCTGATGGTGTTGATACAGTTGTTGCTGCTGCGGAAGTTGTGCGCGCTGCTGTTGGTGATTTTGTGGAGCATTAAAACTGGCAGTGGTAGGCGTCACTGATTTCGAATGACCAGCATGACTACTTTGACTAGAAGTTTGCTCATTTAGCTCTTCGCTTTCATTGTCAGTGGCATTTTCATCGTCAGTGGCATCGTCAGCGCTACTCTCCTTCTTTAAATCATGATCGTCTCTGCTAGTTGTTGCTGGATCATTATGCAAATTCAACTCATCTTCAATGTTTTCACTCAAATCTTTGAAGCCGAAATTTTCAATGCGTTTTTTCAAACTTTTTGGAGTCTTAAAGTTCATCAACACGTTATTTAACTCATCCAAATCCTTATCATTGAAATCTCTTTCGCTGAATCTCACTTTGTTTGTGCTAAATGGTGTCCGTACTGGGGAGTCTATTTGAGAAAATTGGCGTTTTTTTCTAGCACTTTTGAGAAAAGGAGAAAGGCCAGTCTTATAAATCCCTAACTCTTCATCGTTCAATCCATTGAGAAAATCAGCATTCAAATCTAGTATGCTTTCTTCTTTACTTCCAGGTCTGCTACTGTTACTGTTGCCACAACCACTGCCATTATTGACATTACCATTATTATTCGCATTATGAGTATTTGTGCTCTCATCATCTCTTTTAGTCTCATCTACTAAAGTTTTCCTTAGCACATTTCTATGACGCAGTGTTCTATTGACTGACTTCAATAATGAGCTTTGGTTTATCATGTTGAGCTCAGAAAAAGAATCCTTTTGAGGGGTAATGGTTAAAAAATCAGAAACGTGAGTATATTTGTTTAAATATGGCGTCGTTCCACAAGAAGTACTAATTTGTTCGGAACTCTTGTTAGTGGCACTATTGTATATGCTATTATCTGCTTTGAAAGTGGCTTTGGAAGGAGAAGATGTCAAGTTGAACAAGAAATCATTCATTTGTGAAGAGTCTTTTCTACTTGATTTTTTGGCGGTGGAATTCAAATTTGAATATCTGCGATTAATTGAAGAAGTGAGTTTATTATAAAATGGTGAATTCAAAAAATCAATAGAACTCAAATTTGAAGGATTGAAAAACTTGTTCGCAAATGGTGTACTGCCAAATGGCATAAAGCTTTCATCCTTTTGATCTGTAGGCTCTTCAATATCATCATTATTAGTCTTTTTACCTTTACTGTCTTCATCAACATCGGAATCTATCTCCAAATTGAGGGATTTGCGTTTTTTTAATAAACTTTTGTTGTTTTTTTTGCTGTTACTTCCATTATGTTTGGTCTTTTTCCTTTTTGGTTGATGTTTTATGTCAGAATTTTGAGAGTCCTCGCTATCCAAAGATTTGAATATTTCTGAGTCTAGCACATCTGCCATCGAATTATCTGCTAATGATTTTGGTCCCATACTTTGGTTGTTTAGTACTGTGGTTATGGAAATATGACTGTATGATATATTATGCCTTTGAGCTAGACGAGGTCGGAATTGTTTTGTTGATGTGAAAATGTAAATTCTTTGTTTATATTGGAGGCTTTTTTAACCAAAACAAGCAGAAAAAGATATTGGATTAAAAGCAAGGGTTGATAGTCTGGCAATTTTGCTTTAATTGATTGAATAAAATAACACTGCAATAGTTGTCTTAGCTGGCCATGGAACGCTATATTATCATAAATTTGAACACTGATACGGCTGCCTGCTGATAGCTAGATGAAAAACCCCTATCTTTCAAGATTAGATCAGATAAGGGAAAAAAATAATGTGTTTGTGGGGAGTGTGGAAGCGAAAGAAAAAGCTTATCAACAAGAAGAGTAAGTTGATTATAGATATGCTACAAATTGTATACAGTAGCTACCGCACCGAAATTCTAATGTTTTGTTTGTTTGTTTACATCAGCTAGCCAAACAGTAAACAAAAATTTTGAAATTGCAATAGGTGGTATCATGTGACAGACGCGTAGTGCCTTAAGTAACAACCTCACATAGTTTGTATAGTCGCCAGGGATGTTGCGGGCACTTCTGCATATATGCTACAACCGCTCAATCAGGCGAAGTCACTGAAATCTACTTCAGATTGCATGAGAACCAATCGCGATAGCGATTGACATATTAAGGAGGTGTAACCCAGAGCAGAGAAGACATTGACATTGCTAGCTGCTGCAGCTTGTATCCTTGCTATATGAAATATTCATAAAATTATAATTGTAACTGAAATATGACGTTCTGAAAAGATTAATTGGTTTGGCTTGTTATTTTCTGTATTTGGGGCATAGGCGTTATACTGATACCTCCCAACGTCCGAAAGACAAACTGGAGTATGCGGTTTTTACAGTTGACAGTTAAAGCAGACTGTCAATACTTGTATTTCGAAGAATTAAGGGTCGTTATAGTGTCTATTGCAGAGAAAGCATGGCAAATTCAAAGAAGTGTAATATAAGACCTTGGTAATTTATGCAAACTTGTAAGTTGTTAAAGTATTTTGCGCTTTTATGACCTGAAAAAAAAAAAAATAGAAAAAACTCGCCAACATGAGTACAAAAACTAAATTTAAAATTACTAAAGAATAAAAAAAAAGGTTAACTAAAGTGAGCTTTTTATTTAAATGACATACAGCACTAAATATTTTCCCGTTACTGGTTTGAAAGCAACGCGGAGATTAACACCAGCGATGCATGTCCGCGGACTCTCAGATTCAATGTTTTGCATCTTAAATTCAAAACTCCGTTAAACCACCCGGATCCTACTCGGTTTTGTGCAGTACCAAAAGCAGTTTTGTGGTTGTCTTTGTGTCCCAATATCATGCTTGAGTACGTATATGACGGAGAATGAAGGTGAAGGTACAGTAGAGCTCTTAAAAGTGGGTCCGGGACGCTCCGGGACTACAGTGTAAAGTGAAACGCTTGGCTATAGTAACAGCAAACGATTAACTCTATCGGAGGCCGCTGCCTTCTTTGGTCCGGTGGGCCTTGACTATTGAGATTTTCTGTTGGCCTGGTTTGAGGATGTTGTTTGTGCGTTTTGATGAAAAGGACGAGGATGCAACACCGTTACAACATAACACCAGTATTAAGTAGTAGACGATGCAATAGTTGGCTGCTACTGCAAAAGTGTTTTGGTGAAGCATGCTGTGACATAAGGCAGTAATCTTACTCCGGGGCAGTTCAATGATCCTATATAACACTGCTTACTACAAAAATGCAAAGATTCAATGCCGGGTCCAATCTTTTCTTTTTATAGTTCAGTGGTTCTCTTTATATTGAGTGCAAATATATACTTTCAAAAAGGGCATCCTGCCGTGGTAAATGTAGGAATATTGCTAAAATAAAAGCTCAAAAATAAAAGCAAAAATGAAATAAAACAAAACAAACAACCAAATAGATAAATAAACAAGTATAAGAGTGTCAAATGAAGCGTTGAAATAAGCAAAAAAGAAAGAAAGAAGAAAAAAGAAAAATAAAAGAAAAGCACACAAAAGTTTAAGCCTCTTGTTGATCAACTTTTGCAATGTGGAAAAGTAAATCTGCTACCCTAGCAGAGTACCCATACTCATTATCGTACCAAGCCAACAACTTGACAAATTTTGGCGAAAGTAGGATTCCAGCTTTTGCATCGTAGATACTAGAATGGGTATCGGTAATGAAATCAGTACTTACTACTGCATCATCAGTGTAACCCATCACACCCTTTAGTTTACCCTCTGCATGACTTTTCACCACTTCATTAATCTCATTCAAGTTTTGTACAGGTTTTTCAAGCTTGATGGTAACATCGACAATACTGACATCTGTAGTTGGAATTCTTAATGACATTCCGGTCAACTTTCCGTTTAATTCAGGCATTACTACTCCAACCATCTTAGCAGCACCAGTCGATGATGGAATGACATTATCTGATGCAGTTCTGCCTCCACGCCAGTCTTTTCTTGAAGTACCATCAACAGTTTTTTGAGATGCGGTCATGGAGTGTACAGTGGTCATGAGAGCTTCTTCAACGCCAAATGATTCATGAATAATTTTAATCAAAGGCGCTAGACAGTTAGTGGTACAACTAGCATTGGAGACAATATTCTGATCGGGAGTGTATTTTTCTTCGTTGACTCCCATCACATAAACCGGCACGTCTTTTGAAGGGGCCGTGATTAGAACTTTTTGGGCCCCGGCATCAATATGTTTTTGGCATCCTGACAGATTAGTGAAAACCCCGGTAGACTCAATGACATATTGGACATTATGTTCGCCCCATGGAATTTGGGCTGGGTCTCTTTCGTGGAAAATCTTTATTTCGTGTTTTCCATTAATGATAAGGGCATCGTCAGTGTGTTCTACTTTTCCTTTAAAGCGGCCGTGCTTGGAGTCATATTTGAACTTGTAAGCAGCGTAGTCTGGGTCCATTGCTGGATTATTGACGGCAACAATCTTGACTTGGTTGTCAAGGTTCTCGGATTCGATCTTGTCAAGAAGAATTCTGAGCACAAGTCTGCCAATTCTGCCGAATCCATTAATACCAACTGTAATCATTTTTGAAATTTAAGAATGATAATAAAAGGAGTAGGAATGAGTCTAAAGAATATGAAATAAAGAAGAAACACAATAAAAAAGCAGTAAAAGATCGATTGATGTGAAATATAAAAAATGCAATGAGGATAAAAGTATTTGAGATGATGATTGTAAAACTAGCAAAAGTAATCCAGCGAAATCAAAGAGAATTAGCAGTCAAAATTCCCGGTATTTATACAGTTTCCTCACGCTTTGTCCTACAGTGTCCCGTAGTGTAAAGTCTCCAGTAGGAGGTGCTGCATGGTATGTGTAGGCCCCGAGCAGTTGGGATTTACCGCGTGCGCACAGTGAGGTAATTGCATAATCATAATAGAAAATTACCGGGTCCCGGGGAGATTCCCGCGCTCTCAGTGGCCTTTCCCAGCGCAGCCCAGTCTGGCCGCTAGGAGCCACTTTGTTATTGACTGCAAACTTATTGATTAATTAATTGACTGGTTTATTGACTTATTGATTGATTGGTTGGTTTGATTGACTGAGTGAGTGAGTGTCTTGTCCTGATTCTTTAATCTTCTTTATTTTTCCGAGTTTCTAGTTTTTCCATTACGGAGCCGTTTGGTGTCTCACGGTCGAGGCCGGCGCATAGCTGCGACATTGTGTTAATTAACACAGTCGAAAAGAATAAGAGATTTTCCGTATCCTGTCATAAGGCAGATATGATGTCAGCATTGATATCATAGCTTGAATGTCAACTTCAATAACCACTTCACATTCGACATCCGCCAACAGCTGCGTCAGGTTCTGGATCTTTGAGCTTAATTTGTCCCAGCTCTTTCTACTCAAACCAATACTATTCTTGACCCTGTCGATCTAAAACAGCACAGGCGCAGTAACTCGCACAAGAGATCTCATTGAAATAATTTAGGTTCAGTCTGGTACAATATTCATCGTCATCCTTATTATCTCCTGCTGCTGCCGCTGATTACGATGATGACAGAGCCCAGCGTTTATCATTGGTTCACCATTGCGTAAACCCTTTAGGCTTTGATGAGACATTCATTGTCAAGTGCCTCAAGGCATACTTGGCCTGGTTGGATACTGTCAAGATAACATATTAATGGTTTGTTTTTTTTGTTTTTTGAGCATATCAAATTCTTCATGGGTGGTGAATTCGCGCGCATAGTTTTCAATGGAGCAAATCTTGCACTGCTTGTCGCCAACTTTCTTGATAGTTTGCGTGAACTTCTGAGTTTATTCAGCTAGCAATACGTTTTTCTCATCAGCACAAAAGCAGGATAATAGGCTTTGGATCCCAAGGTATTTCACAATCAAGCTCCCCAAGACGATGTTGTTGGCAAAAATGTGTTCTTCCAGCGCTGTGAATCCTTGAGCTTCTCAACTCTAACCTTATATTCGGCATATACTAGGCACGAAGTGAGCTCTAGCTATAGTCTTACTTGCGCTGTGGTTAATTCAAGTATGTCGGACACCGCTCAGTTGTCTACCAATTTGGGAGTAAAATAGTTCCTGTCTCTCCTGAGACTGGCAAGGCGTCCGTAATGGTTATTGATTGTGGTGAATAATGAGCCGTAAACAAAAAAAATACAGACATGTTTTCGTGATCGACATTGATCAACTGTCGAATTATTGAATAGTTCCGCTGGTTGTGGTAATGGCGTCTAAAGCATTACGCTATCTGTTAAATAGACTGTTTCATTCACTGTATTTCTGTATGTTGATGTTAACAATTGTTCGGAGAAAAGCTTAAAAAAAAGCATTTTTCAGTGGTACACCCCTATTACTATATATGGCAATACTGGGGGTGCTCTTCGCATACATCAAACAAAAGTCGAAACTAAACACTGGTGTTTAGACGCCTTCAATGCTCATTCTGCTCAAAGAAATAAAGATTACGCACACCGCAATCCTCGCTATAGTCTCCCCAACAGTATGCCCCCAATTGACCAGACAAAGCTCCAGGAGAACATCAAGAAGGTAGCAGATGGCCTAAGAGCGAAATATGCCAACATCGTCTATTCTAAGACCCGTGAAGAGCATCGTCTACTAGCACTAGAAGTAGCCCCCATTCTCAAATTCAACTTGCGCGGTAACACTTTTATTCATGAGCTTATCAACTTAAATCACTTGACCGATAAATATGAGAATGATGACTTTCAGGAAGCAGCGCTCGAAGCAATTCCATTTGATAGGGTTTACGCAACTGTGGAGGCCAACTTGGCCAAGCAAGAGCAAGAGATCAAAGATAGAGAAAGAACCACCCGTGATGACAAAAATGATACACCATCTGGGATAACTAAGTACAGTTATGAAGATTTCTTGGTTAAAGAAGTATTGCGGTGGTTTAAAGAAGATTTTTTCAAATGGGTCAACAAAGATGCTTGCCCTTTTTGTAACAACGACAATCAAGATAAGCTTCAATTAATTGGCTGTGAGCCTGCAAGCCAACAGGAACGCAGCGAAGGTGATGCCTCAAATACAGAGATATACAAATGTTTGCAATGCAGCAAAGTTCACCGTTTTCCCAGATACAATAACCCCAAGATGCTTTTGCGTACTCGAAAAGGTCGATGTGGCGAATATGCAAACTGCTTTTACTTGATATTGCGCAGCTTATCAGTGGGGCCTGTCAGATATATTTGGAATCGTGAGGATCATGTTTGGACAGAATACTATTCTACCAATTTTGGCAAATGGATTCATTTGGACTGTTGTGAGAATGCATACAATGAGCCATTATTATACTGTAATAATTGGGGCAAGAAGATGAGTTATGTGCTTGGCATTAGCACTACTGGTTTTGTAGATTTGTCCAACAAGTACATTGACCAGCGAGGCAACAAAGATAAGCAATTACCTAGAAACGCGGTGGACGAGAATGTGCTCAAAAAAATAGTGCGTTATCTTGATTTGACTAAAAAGTTGCAGATTCAAGACAAGAATGAGTTATATAGCGTGATAGTGATGGATAACAACGAGCAAAAATTGTTGAATAGCCTAGAAAAAATTTACAATACTACATTAGTCGAGAATCATGGGCAAAAAGGGAGAATTAGCGGATCCAGTGAATGGAAAAAAGAGCGAGGCGAAAGTAATGTTTAGATTGCTAAAAGAATGGTTAAAGAAACTTTTTTTTATTGATAATGATGATGTGTACGTTACAATAAAATTCATCATAAATTTGGTTTCTCTCTTCCAGTTGATAATTTTGTTTTCTTGTAAATCAAAGAGCATTAGGGAGTGTCTTGGAACGTGGTTCACGAGCAAACTTAGGACTTGGTATGTCTACAATATCTTATGTCACCTCATATCCATACTTTTGTTTGACAAAACTAAAAAAAAGATTGCAACATTTCGTTGGCCACGAGCTGGCCTCGCGGGTGCTTTATCTGCGTACAAAGAAGCAAAAGTATTACTGATTTCATGCTTTTGCCAATAAAATCACCACCGCGGCTGCTTTCTTCATTCAAATTATCAGTACAGACCCGTTCACCACTAAAAGAAAAAAAAGAAATTTATCTTACCAATTACAGTTAATACACATTCCCCCCCCCTTTTTTTTTTATTGCTTTTCATGTTTTGTTGATTCTTCTGGTGAGGATCGTTATCTGGGTGCGTTGTCTGTTTGCGTTTTTATCAACATCTCGGTCAAAATACGCTCATACAAAAAGCTGCAATTGGTTAATGGCCCTCTCCCAACGGATGACAACAACTTTTTTTAAGAAACGTTGCAATATACCTTGCGTTACTAACATCAGAATTCTATGTTACGCCCATATGTTTAATTCCAAATTGTTCAATTCTGTGTGTAGTTAAACCTGTAGTGTTTTCTATCTCCTCTATACCACCCTTACTAGTATTATAGTATATTTTTGAAATAATTTTGTTACCCTGATTTAGACGCTATTTTCCGTGTATTATTAATGGCTTACTAAATGCGTTTTGTCTTATAGGGTTACCCTAACTATAAGCCCTTCTTTTTTGTTTCTAGCGAGATTGGCAGCGACGAAAACAAAAGAGAAAAAAATTATTATTTAAGCCCTCCGTGGCTTGCAATTTTTTTCTACCATTCTTCTTTTCTTTCTCTTGTTCTTTTCTTCACCAGCCAGAAGATCAATCTCTTAATCGTACATGACTCTTGCCTTTTACCAGAGTCATCCGGGGATTGTCTTTACTTAAAAATGGCTGTTGTCTAGTTTTTGGAACCCTTTTTCTTGTCATTTGTTCTTTCTTTCTGTTGAAGCTTGATTTGTTTCTCCAAAAATGGATTGAATAATATCTTGACATTACTTATTTTCTTTTGGTGAATTCAATGTGGTCATTGGGTTTGTCAAAAGAATTGTTGCCGTTGAGTTTGTGCGTCATTTACATGGCGTTATAAATAAATTGAAGGATAATATTTGGGGATTGTACCTACACATGTTTAGGCAGTAAAAATAAAAGTAAAAAATATTTGTTTAAACAAAAACTATACTTTACCGCTGTAGAGTATGTGTTCTTCTACAATGATAATAAATGTATTACACTTTAAGCACAACTAATGTAATGATTTCCATTGACTTTGCGTTTCGATTTTAGAATAAAGTTTTTGATAATAAAATTCGTGCTCATCTCTTATTGCAAACGGAGGTGGCATTGCGTTCTTTTTCAATCTTTACCGCTTCAGATATCAGTGAGTAAGTACTCTGATAAAAACAACCCATATTAAATATTGAAGTTTGTCATTTGTCATACGCTCACTTTGCCACCATTAATTGATTTTATAATCCCCAATAAATATTGCCACGGCATTATGACACCCCCTAAACAACCCACCTATTACGACTTCATCAACACCAACAATTCAAATTCGCCAAATGATGAAAGTAGCACTACTGGCAGTAGCAATGTAAAAGATGCTACTACTGGAAAAGCAACAAAAACCAACTTAAGTGACCTCAATAATATCAATATTCAGACATATAAGCAAATTAAGCAGAAGTCAGATCAGTCATTCAAAAACATCTCGCTGAACTTGAAGCAAATTGTGCAGAACAATGATAATGAAACTGACAATAATTATTACCCCAACGAAGGCAAGCCTAGTAGCAGTGGCAAAGATAATGGAACATCCAGCAAGGGTTCCAGTCAGCAGCAGCAGCAGCAGCAGCAGCATCAAAAAATACAACAGTCAAGACTGCAACAACTGCACCAAGCCGATAATGTGGAAAACGAATCATTAGTCAAGATCAAGCAGATCCATAAAAATGCAGCCATTATAAAACAACAACAAGCAAGCTTAATAAACAGAGATTTTAAGCCATTTTTGCGCAAATTGCAACAATTCAATCGTTTCATAAACACACATTTTGATATAAGTAGTAACGTGTTGGATAATAGTCGCTCGGCTATTATTAACGCTGGAAAATTTGAAAGTAATAATAATAAAGACGCGTTGCAGCTAAGTGGAAACAGTTACCATTATAAAAATGACAACTACACTAGGAGTATTCGTGCAAATAGTATACGACACATTGTAAACAACACTGACACCGACATTGACAGTTACAATACTTGGCAGAATAATAACGGTGGAAAATTTAAAAAAAGCAAAGGTAAGGGAAATTCCGGTAGTAATGGTACCACAACAAAAGAACTTGTGAAAACTATCAAACAAAATGACAAAATTAGTAGAAAAATCAGTCATATTCAATTTTTCGCGGAAAAGATTGACCAAAAGATTCGGATATTGGAGCTTGCTAAGAGGACTATTACGAGTAATCTGACATTATAATTTGTTTATTTGTTATAGTCTATGGAGAAACAATGTTCTTTTCTTATAGATCTTTGTTTGTAAACACAATATTATCACCATAATTGATTGCTAAGAATAAAAGTCATTATACATGAGGTAAAACTTCCACGCCAAAAGTAGCATCAAAGATTAAAGCCAAAACATCTTGAAATTAAAAAAAAAAAAAAAAAATAACGGCCAAAGGCAGTACTAAACCGGCATTTGCTTATTTTGATAGACCTCCAAATTCTTCTATAGCCAAAGGAAGCTGTTTAAAATTATAATATAACCATGGATTTAGTCAACCACCTTACTGACCGTTTGCTTTTTGCTGTCCCTAAAAGTATGTACCATTAGTGCTACCCATAACGAAGTGCTTCTGATTTTTCACGCTAATAGTGAGGTCCGCTTACTCGCTACACTTTTTTCTTTTTTTTTCTTTTTTTGGTTTGCCTGATTTCTGATTTTTCTGTTTTCGGAGCTATATCGAATTTTACGCTTTTCGGACATCCATATTAACAACATATCAGAGGGCCGTCTTTATGAAAAATGTGTTGCCTTGTTGCAAGGTTCTGACATTACTTTTCACAGAAGTAACAGATTAGATATTGCTTTGTCCACTAGCTTGCCAATTGCCTTGGTGTTTTTGCCTGCTGCTGATATCCCGACTTTCGTTGGCGAAGGTCGTTGTTCTCTTGGTATCACCGGTGTTGACCAAGTGAAAGAAAGCGATGTTGATGTGGAACTTGCTTTGGACTTAATGTTTGGCAAATGTAGCTTACAGATACAAGTGCCACAGGATGGCCCATACAAAGAACCAAAACAGTTGATTGGTAAGACTATTGTGTCTTCATTCACCAACTTGACCAGACAATATTTCGAAAAATTGGAAGGCGTGAAACCTGGTGAAGCATTACAAACCAAAATTAAATACGTTGGCGGATCTGTGGAAGCTTCTTGTGCCTTGGGTGTTGCTGATGCCATTGTGGATTTGGTTGAATCTGGTGAAACTATGAGAGCTGCTGGTTTGATAGACATTGACACATTGTTGGATACTTCCGCATACTTAATTAAGAGCAAAAACCCAACCCACCCAGAATTGGTGGAAACTATAACTTCTAGAATTGCTGGTGTTTTGGTGGCCCAAAAATACGTTTTGTGTAACTACAACACTCCAAGAGAGAACTTGTCTGAAGTTTTGAAATTGACCCCTGGCCGTCGTGCTGCTACTATCTCTCCATTGGAAGACACTAATTGGGTTGCTGTTTCTTCTATGATCGAAAAGAAGAGAAAGGGTGAGATTATGGATGGCTTGAAGAAAGCAGGTGCTTCTGACATCTTATTATTTGATATCTCCAACGCTCGTGAGTAAGCTTGCAGCACAGTTCAGTAATTATACTTTGCCACTAACATTTTATT
>JXWR01004356.1_pt1 | contig 13638 bp, 6 predicted proteins | sample 315541 | NCBI WGS metagenome assembly JXWR01 (sample SAMN03273951, study PRJNA271842) | soil metagenome | isolation source: rice field ambient CO2 | place: India: CRRI Experimental farm Cuttack,Odisha-753006 | collected 2013-12-17
TCCCTTTTTTTTTTTTTCTATTTTTTTTTTGTTCTCACACGAAACAGCGAACAACGAAAAAAAAAAAAAAATTACTCTTCATGAAAATTATTCTCTCCGTCTCTCTCTCTCTCGCTGCTGCTGCTGCTGCTCTGTTATTCAAATACCACAAAGGATAGTCTGCGCTCTGCTTAAAAGTGATTATTCTGTCTGTTCGTTCCCACCATATCACACACTCCCATAACTCACCCATCAACCATACAAAATGAAGTATCTCGCTGCTTATCTCTTATTGATCGAAGGTGGTAACGCTACCCCATCCCTCAAGGACATCCAAGAAGTCATTGAAGCCGTTGGTGCTGAATTCGAATCCGCCAGAGCTGAATCCCTCTTGGCCTCTCTCGAAGGCAAGACCGTGCAAGAATTGATTGCTGCCGGTTCCGAAAAATTGGGTTCTTTGCCATCTGGCGGTGCTGCCTCCGCTGGTGCTGCTGGTGCTTCTGGTGCCGCTGCCGGTGGTGACGACGCTGCTGCTGAAGAAAAACAAGAAGAAGAAGCCGAGGAATCTGACGACGACATGGGTTTCGGTTTGTTTGACTAAGCGGGTTCGGTTATTGCCTTTTTCGCTGTAACTGCTGCTGCTAGTGCTGCTGCTCCCAAAATCAACTAATTTGTTTGTTTGTTTTCAAATAGTTAATGTTTTAGTATCAGTATTTGTATGATCTTTCATTATACGATTTGGTTATGAAATGAATAGTAACTCTACAGGTCAGCCGTAGCCCATTATAATAAAACTAAAAATGATGATGGTAAAAACTGTAGTGTATTAGTAGTACCCCGAACATCGTGCCTCTTTATGTATCGTTAAACACTTTACGCTGCAGAACCGCGCTCCACATCGCACACACCGATTGGGAGCATTGCTGCCGCATATAGAGCACAACTTCTTTCCCGGTAGCGACAACTCGTCGTCAATGTTGGAGTAGAGGCCGTCGCTCTTTACGAGTTTGGCATGCTCCACGTCCTCGTCCATGTAGTTGTTGATGGTTTTTCTCGACGTTAGGATCTTCCTTGTTGCCGGGGTCTGGCCCAACTTGAATCTTCGCGAATTGGCATTCTTGTTGACGTTGCTCGAGTAGTTTATCAAGTCAAAGATCGGATAGTAGTCGCTGTTAAAGTCCTTGAAGTCGATGTTGAGTCCCGACCGCGGTAGTTCCACCCGCACCTGCTGGTTCTGGTCATTGTAGTTCTCGCGGTCAATCTCCTGGTGCCGCTTGATGGACTTTCGCGTTTCTATCAAGTTCTCGTTGATGCTGCTGTCTCGAGCGTTGGCCTCAAGCTGGCTGACGTTGTATGATCCAGCCGCCATTCGTTTACGGGTCTGTCCGCTGCTGGAACTGCTGTACATTGATTTCGATGCCTTGAGATTGATGGAGGAGCTAAAGTAGACATTCGGGTCGGAGCCCCTTGGTATTTCTTCCACGGGAGGCATTTTACTCTAGTCTAGTTGGTGCTGGTGCTGGTGCTGCTGCTGGTGCTGCTGACGTCTTGGTTGTTGATTGTAATAGTATTGATACCATCAATTGATACCATTTTATTGCCGCTGGCGCGTATAAAAAAATCAAAAAATCAATTGATTTTTATTCTCTCGCCATCGCCCAATGAACCGTGACAGCGGTACATGAGATTTATTTATTTTATTTTATTTTTTTATTTTATTTTTTTGTAAAATCGCCATATAATATGACTGATGACCGGATAGCCAGCTGCACACAACACCACAACAGCATTGGCAAAGAAAGACAAGGATAAACCAAGATGCTCAGTGTTGCCAGAAGACCCCTCGTGCGAACCAAACACAGAGTCCAATCATTCCACCAACTCCGCCAATACGCATCTTTTCCGGCTGGCAAACCACAACAACAACTGTCGCCGCTGCTGCTGCTGCTGCTGCTGCTGCCAAAACCAATCCAAATCGCAGTAGTAGGCTCTGGCCCCTCGTCGTTCTACACCATACTCCACCTCTTGCAAAAGCACAGCCCGTCCAAACACTTGCAAGTGGACGTTTTTGAAAAATTGCCAATTCCGTTTGGATTGTCCCGGTACGGCGTTGCTCCAGATCATCCCGAGGTGAAGAACTGCGAAGATAAGTTTGACGAGATTGTCGAGCATGCTGGTTCGTTGAACCAGATTGCGTCAAAGAGGCCCACTCCAAATCCAAATTTAAATTTAAATTTAAACGCTGACAACGGCACTCAAAACAGCACCACCACCAGCAAGGTCAATTTTTACGGAAATATCGAAATTGGCACAGATCTAAGCTTGGCCACGTTGAAGCAAAACTACAATATATTGATTTTTGCCTATGGCTGTACTCACGAGAAGACGCTCCCCATCAAGGGGGCCGCCAATGGCGGTGGTATAATCTCAGCGCGCAAGTTTGTTGGCTGGTACAATGGCCTTCCATCCCAGCAGCACCTCGACCCACCGCTTGACCAAGTCGAGGACGTCACCATCATCGGCAACGGTAACGTTGCCCTCGACATTGCGCGGGTTCTCCTTGCCCCGCCTGATGTTGTCTGGTCCAAAACAGACATATCGCCAGTGGCGCTCCTGGTGCTACGCAAAAGCAGAGTGAAGAACGTGAGGATCGTTGCGCGCAGAGGGTTCTTGCAGAGCGCCTTCACCAACAAGGAGTTGAGAGAGTTGCTTGAGTTGGGCGACAAGTTTGGGGTGCGGTTCCAGGGCGTTGAGAAAGCAGTGTTGGAGCCAGTCAGGTTGGTCAAAGCCGGCTTGTCGCGCTTGGATAAGCGAAGATTGGACATGCTTGACAAGTATGCAAAGAAGCAGCAGCAATTGGCTGACACGGATAGTGATGGCCATGGCCATGGCCATGGCAAAACTTGGTCGTTGGAGTACTGCAAGTCTCCAGTCGAAGTCTACCCTTCGAAATACAACCCTTCGACCCTTCTCTCGTCCACGAAATTCACGGTAAACCGCCTCGTGGAAACAGACGTCGGCAATGGTAGCGTCGCTACCAAGGTCGTTCCAACGGACAAGACGGTATCGTTCAAGAACGAGTTGCTTATTACCAGTATCGGGTATTTGGGAGAGCCGTTGCCCGGGATGAAGGAGGACTTGGGGATTGAGTTTGATGCAAAGAGAGGGGTGGTGCCAAATGTCAACAGCAGGGTTGTTGGCAGCAGCGCAGAAAGTCAAGCGTTGGAAGGGGTTTATGTTTCCGGGTGGATCAAACATGGCCCCAAGGGAGTCATCACCACCACCATGATGGACTCTTTCTCTACTGCCGAAGAGATTCTCAAGGACATTGAAACAAAGCCGGCCATGGGTTCCAAGTTGTTGGAAACTAAGGCCGGCTTCAGTGGGATTGTCGGGGAGTTGCAAAAGCACGGGGCTCGCTACACTACGTGGGAAGACTGGAAAAAAATTGATAAAGTGGAAAGGCTGAGGGGCGCTGAGATGGGCAAAGTCAGGGAGAAGATTGTTGACGTGGAGGAGATGTTGGCTGTTGCTGGCAAGTGAGGGAGCAAAGTAGACACGAGAGACTACTTGGCGACTTAAATTTGTAAATACAATGAGACATGATATGATGATACGAAGGCACATGTACAAGCTATCATTATTATTATTATTATTATTATTACTACTATGCTCAAAAAGTTATATACATGAAAAATTGACACGCCGAGCTTCAACAGCAGGCACGAGAGAGTAAGCAGCAATCATTGATGGTGCTGATGTGGTAAACGTGAAGTGCACTTGCTTGTTGTGCTCGCTGCGAATGCATTTATAGTTGTGATATTCAGTGAACGTCTTTGATTTCTTTTCTTGAAAACATTTCAAACTTTCTGAACCCAGTTCGTAGCAAATGCTCTATGGTGGCAAAGTCCCGTTTAGGCAATGCTCTAAATCTGCCGAATTCTAGTCTATATCCTCGTTAGTATTGTGCCGCAATGTCACAGTATATCAAAAGCACATACCTAATATAGTCTCGAAAGTGTGGTTGGTTATCCTAGATAGTCTGCAGTTAGAATATTGCTGAATGAGGGGGGGGAAGGGGGGTTAGTGGGCTACCAATGCGTCGTCCCATCAATAGCCCAGTCGTATTTATCATCTTCCAAACAACGTGTTTGCACTAGACGAGATTGAACGGAAAATAATCGTTAGATCTATCACATACCACTGGCTTTGTATATACGCATCTGACGCATTGTCTGTAAAAGTGTATCACTAGAATAAAGTTCCCAGGTTAGCGCATTGCAAGAAGAAGAAAAAAAAAAAAAAAATAAAGAATAATAAATAAAGCAAGTGTAAATCTGATCTGTGTGCACGCATACCTTCTTTCTGCAATCCTGAAAGCCTAGCCATATTGTACCGTGCCCTATATTTCTGTTTGCCCAACTCTTGCGCTAACGTGTTCTTCACAATGTGCAAGTCTGTACAGGTAGTCTGTCATCCTTGGATTCTCTTCATCATCTCAGTATATCCATATATGCCTTGGAAAGGCCCTTTGAGTTGCCGATGATGAGGACGAGTTCCGAAGGAGCCCCCGTGACTGCAGTAGACAGTCGGGTAAAACAGGATCTCATCTAAAGAGACCAAAAAAAATAAAAATAAAAATAAAAATAAAATGAAATATAGACAGAGGTTAGTATGTGTTGAAGAGACAAGTTCGCGTCTTTTCATGACAACAGACAGACCATAGAGCTCAATTTCACAAACCATACGCATCACCTGGACTATTTCTCAATAGCTGGTTTATACAAAGCATGAACGGAAAACCTCCAGGCATGGATGAAGAGGACGGCAATGCCCCTCCTCCTCCCCCACCACCACCACCACCTGGATTTGAACCATCATCATCATCAATGACACCACTAGAATCAGATCTACCGCCACCGCCAGGACTACCTTTCGACCACCGTGATATGTCATCGTCTGGGCTACCGCCTCCCCCGCCAGGAAGTGATTTGCCGCCGCCTCCACCTCCAGGCATGGACGATTCTATCCCACCGCCTCCAGACTTTTTTAGCGCAGTGAATAATAACAACTCCAGAGAGCAGCTAGACATAAGGAAAAAGAAATGGCTACAATTGCAAAAAAGGCGCTATGGTACCAGTTTCAAAAGCAGTAACAGTAATGGAAAAAAATCGGGCCTAGTGCAGTTAGCTAAAGCTGACATGCCGCCAGAACATTTGCGCAAAATCATCACTGATCACGGCGACATGTCATCTAAAAAATTCCAAGCTGATAAGCGATCATTTCTCGGATCTCTCAAATACATGCCTCATGCTATATTAAAGTTGATTGAAAATATGCCTCAGCCATGGGAACAAGTCAAAGAAGTTAAAGTATTGTACCACCACACGGGAGCCATCACTTTTGTCAACGAGATACCTAGAGTCATTGAACCAGTTTATACTTCACAGTGGGCCACCATGTGGCTAATGATGCGCCGGGAAAAAAGAGACCGTAAACATTTCAAAAGAATGAGGTTCCCGCCATTCGATGACGAAGAGCCGCCGTTGAATTATAGCGAGAATTTATTGGAGTTGGAACCATTGGATGCCATACAATTGGAATTGGACGAAGAGGAAGATAAACATGTCTTTGATTGGCTATACGATTACAAGCCATTAATTGATGATTTGCAATTTGTTAATGGAGAATCATACCGAAAATGGAATTTGAATTTGAAGCAAATGTCGGATTTGTACAGATTAGCTACCCCGCTTATACCGGAGATCTTTGATCCTAATTATTTTTACTTGTTTGAAAAAAAAGCATTCTTTACCGCAAAAGCTTTGAATATGGCTATTCCCGGTGGCCCTAAATTTGAACCGCTATATAAGGATATTGACCCAGAGATGGAAGATTTTGATGAGTTCAATTCAATCGATCGTATTATCTTCAGAGTGCCAATCAGAACTGAGTATAGAATTGCATTCCCCTTTCTATACAATCTGTCTACCAAGTCAGTGGCCATTAGCTGGTATCATAGTCCATTTCTCACATATATCAAGAATGATGACCCAGAAGTGCCGGCGTTCCACTTTGACTCGTCTTATAGTCCGGTTTCCTTACGCGCATTTGATGAAAGAGCGGATACTTTTGAAAACTTAAATTTCGATAAAGAATCAGGAGAAGACCTAGATGGTGATTTTGCCTTACCGTCAAGCAAAGTGAAGGCATTTTTGCAAGATGAACCATTAGAAGATGAAGATACCAAAAACGGTATCGAGCTATGGTGGGCTCCGTATCCGTTTAATCGTCGTTCCGGAAATATGGTCAGAGCAGAAGACGTTGCTTTAGTCAAGCCATGGTACATGGAACATCCACCACGAGAATACCCAGTTAAAGTAAGAGTATCGTATCAAAAATTACTCAAAACTTATGTGGCAAATGAGCTACATTCCAAAAACCCCAAGACCACTAGATCTGTGAAGAAGATCAAATTGCTCAAGTCATTGAAAAACACCAAATTTTTTCAGCAAACTACTATTGACTGGCTTGAAGCCGGTTTGCAGGTGGTTAAACAAGGTCATAATATGTTGAATCTTCTTATCCATAGGAAAGGTTTAACCTATTTGCATTTGGATTATAATTTCAACTTGAAGCCAACAAAGACACTAACTACCAAGGAAAGAAAAAGATCTAGGTTTGGTAACGCGTTCCATTTAATTAGAGAAATCTTGAAAATTGTTAAGTTGCTTGTGGATGCACATGTCCAGTATAGACTTGGTAACGTGGACGCTTTCCAGCTTGCAGATGGTATCTACTACATCTTGAACCATTTGGGTCAATTAACAGGGATTTACAGACACAAGTATAAAGTGATGCATCAAATAAGAACATGCAAGGATTTGAAGCATGTTGTATATTATAAGTTCAACACCACAATAGGCAAAGGTCCAGGGTGTGGGTTTTGGCAACCTGCTTGGAGAGTTTGGATTTTCTTCTTAAGAGGCATTATCCCATTGTTGGAAAGATGGTTAGGGAATTTGTTAACTAGACAGTTTGAAGGCCGTCACTCTAAAGAGTCCGCCAAGACAATTACTAAGCAAAGAGTTGACTCATATTACGATTTGGAATTGAGAGACTCCGTGATGCATGATATCTTGGATATGATTCCTGATGGCATTAAGCAGAATAAATCGAAAACTATATTGCAACATTTAAGTGAGGCCTGGAGATGCTGGAAGGCTAACATTCCTTGGAAAGTGCCTGGATTGCCAGAGCCTATTGAGAAAATCATTGAGAGGTACATCAAGGCCAAATCTGATGGTTGGATCTCCGTTGCTTATTATAACAGAGACAGAATCAAGAATGGCACCAATGTGGAAAAGACCGTGGCTAAGAAGAATTTGGGCAGATTGACCAGATTGTGGTTGAAGAACGAACAACAAAGACAAGCAAACTTTCAAAAAGACGGGCCATACGTTTCCACTGATGAAGCAGTGGGAATTTATTCTAATGTGGTGCATTGGTTAGAAAGCAGAAACTTTCAACCGATTGCGTTCCCACCACTTAGTTATAAGCACGATACCAAGATTTTAATTTTGGCCCTCGATAGTTTGAAAGAATCGTTCACCTCGCAGGGAAGACTAAACTCTACTCAAAAAGAAGAGCTTTCTTTAATCGAGCAAGCGTATGATAATCCACATGAAACATTGAGCAGAATCAAAAAATTTATTTTGACACAACGAGTATTCAAAGAAGTACAAATTGAGATGATGGATCATTATGACTATATTATGCCAACTTATGAAGTTGACCCGTTGGAAAAAATTACTGATGCTTATTTGGACCAGTATCTTTGGTTTGAAAGTGATCGAAGACAACTTTTCCCTAACTGGATCAAGCCAAGCGATAGTGAAATTCCTCAATTGTTGGCATATAAATGGTGTCAGGGAATAAACAATTTGGATGGTGTTTGGGAAACTGAACATGGAGAATGTAATGTGATGCTACAATCTACTTTGGATAAGTTTGCCGAAAAAATTGACTTTACGTTACTTAATCGACTTTTACGGTTGATTATGGATCCAAACATTGCTGACTATTTAACGGCTAAGAATAACGTTACTTTGAGTTATAAAGACATGAGCCATGTGAATAGCTATGGTTTACTTAAAGGTTTGAAATTTGCTTCATTCTTGTTCCAATACTACGGATTAGTGCTTGACTTGTTGTTGTTGGGATTAGATAGAGCTACTGATTTAGCTGGTCCACCAGATTCTCCAAATGATTTTATGCAGTTTAAGTCCTTGGAAGTGCAAAAGAAGAGTCCGTTACGTTACTATTTCCGTTACCTTGATAAATTTTACATGTTTTTCCGATTCACTGAAGAAGAATCAAGTGAGCTTATTCAAGAATTCTTGTCTGAGAACCCGGATCCAAATTTCGAAAATGTGATTGGTTACAATAATCGTCGTTGTTGGCCAAGAGATCAAAGAATGAAATTAATGAGGCATGACGTCAACCTTGGGAGAGCAGTATTTTGGGAAGTTGAAGGAAGAATTCCTAAATCATTAGCCAACATTAAGTGGGAAGACACCTTGGCATCGGTGTACAGTAAAGATAATTCAAACTTATTGTGCACCATTTGTGGTTTTGAAATTAGAATTTTGCCTAAATGCAGAATGACAGACGATGTTCCAGACAAAGAAGGAACATGGAACTTGATTAATCAAGAAACTAAAGAACGTACGGCACGAGCATACTTGCAAGTTTCTGAGGAAGATATCAAGAAATTTAACAACAGAATCCGTCAAATTTTGATGTCATCAGGAGCAACTACATTTGCCAAAATTGCCAATAAGTGGAATACTGCAGTTGTTGCCTTGTTTGCATACTATAGAGAAGCGGTTATTTCTACTGAAAAGCTTTTAGACATTTTGGTGAAGAGTGAAACCAAGATTCAAACAAGAGTGAAAATGGGACTTAATTCCAAAATGCCTAACCGTTTCCCACCAGCAGTTTTTTACACTCCAAAAGAGCTTGGTGGGTTAGGAATGCTCAGTGCTTCGCATATCTTGATTCCTGCTTCGGACCTCAGATACTCTCAGCAAACTGAGACTGGCATCACCCATTTCCGTTCAGGAATGAACACTTTTGAGAAAATCATTCCAACAATTCACAGATACATTCCGTCATGGGAAGAAGAGTTCACTGATTCTCAAAGAGTTTGGGCAGAATATGCCATTAAGAGAAGAGAAGCCATGCAGCAAAATCGTCGTTTGGCATTTGAGGATATGGAAGAGAATTGGGATAAAGGTATTCCTCGTATCAGTACCTTATTTCAAAAAGAGCGTCATACGTTGGCCTACGATAAAGGTCATAGAGTGCGGAGAGTATTCAAAGAGTACTCAGTGGCTCGCTTCAATCCATTTTGGTGGACTAGTTTTTTCCATGATGGTAAATTATGGAATTTGAATGCATACCGTACTGATGTGATCCAAGCCTTGGGTGGTATAGAAACCATTTTGGAACACACGTTATTCAAAGCAACAGGGTTTGACTCCTGGGAAGGTTTGTTTTGGGAAAAGGCTTCTGGATTCGAAGAATCGTTGAAGTTTAAAAAGTTAACTAATGCTCAAAGATCGGGTTTAAGTCAAATTCCAAATCGTCGTTTTACGTTATGGTGGTCACCAACAATTAATCGTGCTGACGTTTATGTGGGGTTCCAAGTGCAATTAGATTTAACGGGTATTTTCCTTCATGGTAAAATTCCAACTTTGAAAATTTCATTAATTCAAACATTCAGAGCACATTTGTGGCAAAAGATTCACGAATCGCTTGTTTTTGATATTGCTCAAGTGTTTGATAAAGAATCCAATACTTTGGGAATAGATATGGTTCAAAAAGAAGCTATTCATCCCCGTAAATCATACAAAATGAATTCTTCTTCAGCTGATATTACCTTGTCGAGTGCTGCTAAATGGAAAGTGAGCAGACCTTCGTTCTTGTTCACCAAAAATGATGAATACAACTCTACTGAGTCAAACAAATTTTGGATTGATATTCAATTACGTTATGGTGATTATGATTCTCATGATATTTCTCGTTATGTGCGCTCCAAGTTTTTGGACTATACTACTGATCCGGCAAACTTGTACCCATCGGAAACTGGATTAATGATCGGAGTTGATTTAGCATACAACATGTACGACACTTACGGTAACTGGTTTCCCGGAGCCAAACCATTAGTGCAAAACGCAATGAAGACAGTGATGAAGCTTAATCCTGCATTATACGTGTTAAGAGAAAGAATTCGTAAAGGTTTGCATTTATATCAAGCACAAGCGCAAGAAGCGTTTTTGAACTCAAATAATTATGCAGAGTTATTCGGTAACGAGACACAATTTTTCATTGATGATACTAATGTGTACAGAGTCATTGTTCACAAGACATTTGAAGGAAATGTGGTCACTAAGCCAATCAATGGTGCAGTATTCATAATGAACCCAAGAACGGGGCAGTTGTTTTTGAAGATTATTCATGCTTCAGTGTGGGCCGGCCAAAAGCGGTTGGGACAATTAGCTAAATGGAAAGCGGCTGAAGAAGTTGCTGCTTTGATTCGTTCATTGCCTAGAGAAGAACAACCTAAGCAGTTAATTGTCACTAGAAGAGGTATGTTGGATCCATTGGAAGTGCATATGTTTGATTTTGTTAACATTAGAATCAGACAATCCGAATTACAATTACCATTCCAAGCAGCAATGAAGGTGGAAAAACTAGCAGATATTATCTTGAAGGCCAAAGAACCGCAAATGGTTTTGTTTAATTTGTATGATGACTGGTTGAAATCCATTTCTTCATACACTGCATTTTCGCGTTTGATTTTGTTGCTAAGAGCATTACATGTTAATCAAGAAAAGGCTAAGTTGATTTTGCGTCCAGATAATTCAGTGATTACTCAAGATCATCATATTTGGCCATCATTCAGTGACCAACAATGGAGCGAGGTGGAAATTCAATTACGTGATTTGATTCTCAATGATTATGGTAAGAGAAATAACGTTAACGTTGCTTCTTTGACACAAGCGGAAATTCGTGATTTGATTCTTGGTCAAGAAATCAAAGCACCATCAGCAAAGAGACAAGAAATTGCTGAAATTGAAGGCGAGAAACCAGATGAACAAAATCAACAACAACTTACTGCCGTCACTACTAAAACAACCAATGTTCATGGTGAAGAAATCGTTGCGGTCACCACCAGCAATTATGGTCAAAAGACATTCTCCTCAAAAACAGAATGGAGAAATAGTGCAATTTCTGCAGCCAGCTTATCACTTAGGGCCAAAAACATTTATTTATCTGGTAGTGATGATTTCAGTGAAGACAATTATACTTATGTCATTCCTCAAAATTTATTGAAAAAATTTGTTGAAATTGCCGATATGAGAATTGAAATTGGTGGATTCTTGTACGGGAAATCACCAAGTGACAATTTGCAAGTTAAGGAAATCAAATGTATTGTTCTAGCGCCCCAATTGGGGAACAACAGAAGCATTGAATTTGCTGAGAATTTGCCAGGCCATGAATATTTGCAAGATTTGGAACCTTTGGGATGGTTGCATACTCAATCAGTGGACACTAACGTCATGTCACCAATTGATGTCACTACTCACGCTAAATTGCTTGCCGCATCTAATGCTGGTGCTAGTGCTGGTGCTGGTAAATGGGATCCGGCCACCGCCATCACATTAGTGGTTTCATTCACTCCAGGTTCAGTATCATTGAGCGCTTACTCGTTAAGTGAGAAAGGTCAGCAATGGGGTTTACAAAACAAAGATCTTGTGTCTAATGTTCCAGAAGGATATTCTCCGCAGTTAGGTATCAATGCTCAAATGTTGTTAACTAACAAAATAATGGGTTACTTTTTGGTTCCAGAGACAAATATTTGGAATTATGCATTCATGGGGGTTGCTTGGGATAAAAAGTTGGAATTTGGATTAAAGTTGGATATTCCTATTCCTTTTTATCATGAAGCTCATCGCCCAGTGCATTTTATTACTTTCAATGAGATTGAAGGTACTGAGGTAGAAGCAGATCAAGAAGATGTTTTTGCTTGATTGTTTGTTTTTCCGATTTGATCACTAGATCATTCTGCATATTTTTTTTTTCTTGTTTTATTATCATGTTTTATTTTTTTTTCTTTTAATTAATCCTCCTGAAAGAGGGATGTATATTATATTAATGTAATAAAAGTTAATCTTTTTTTTTTTTTTTAGTCGTAAAGTATGAGCAAAACTGAACAGGGTTAGCAACTCCCAGAAATAATGATGAACAAAACGAGATGAATTAAAAACATAGATGAAAATAAAAAATGGAAATTAAAAATGGAAATGAAAAAGTAATATTAGCGGAAATAAAACGTTAAAAACATAAAAAAAATTTAATTTATCAAATGCGTATAAAATTAGGTAGGAAACCTTCAACAGCTGGATTTCAGTGCGCAAAAAAAAGTATTTCTAATGCGCAAACCTCTATGCTATCACAACGCATTATTTGCCAAAGTTCTATGATTTAGCCTTGTGATGAATAAACTCCCCTTCAAACATCTCTGGCTCTGGTTGTCCAAGCATTCCTTCATCCGGTAATTCAGCTCTCAATGCATCCAGTCTACCATCCCCACCATTACTTTCAAACATTGTCTCGCTGGCTTCTTGATCGTGAGGAATCCTTATAGTCTTGACACGTTTATATTCAGGGCTTTGAATAATGTTATCAATCAAAACATACTGTAATGAATTCATCACTAATGGGGTAACAAAAGTCACCACAAATACTTGCAATCTAGGTACTGGGTCAAATACCGAAAGCAACCAATCAGCGACTTGTTCAAATATCGGCACGGACATCAATAAGATATAGACAATAAGTTTCATAGATAATAAGCCAACGAAATATAAAATGAGCTGTTTAAAATAATAGGAGATTCTTGGAGGAATACCGTATTGTCCCGAGTTGATGCCTTCAATGCCGGCTTTTTTCCCCATGGTGAAGATCACGTATAAGAGACCCCATATGATGGGGACGCCAATGGTGGTGTCAAATAAAATGTTGAGAAAGTACCAGTTGCATGGGTTGGAGATGTCTTTGTTCACGTTGATGTAGAAAGATATGGTGGATACTCCCGCAGGAATATTGGAGTGCAGCAGCAACAGCAGCAGGTCTGCGCCTGCGACTTGTGGGGATGATACACCTTCAGCAGCCCCTGCTGGGGGTTGTGGTGGGCTTGGGAGGGCAATTTTGAATGGGCTCGTATCCACAGGCAACGGATTTGGGCCAGCTGATGCAGATGAGCCACCAAGAATACTTAGTAGTAAATTCAAAAAATGTATGCCAATGGCCCCAAATACTTGTTTAGAAACATCAAAGAACCAAACTTTCCACGGTCTTCTGTTTGGGTATTCTTTGTATCTTTTGTAAATTAAAGAGGATAGAGATAAAAGACCTAGTAATGATTGCACTAATAGGGAAAAGGGGCCTAGTAATTTGCACTGACCTTCTGAAGATGCCGACATCGTAACTGTACTGATGATCTTATATTGTTCTTCTGTTTTTGTTGTACCGTCTTTTGTTTTTATACGGTGTGAATGAGAAAATAGAAAGTATATGGTATATGGTTAT
>JXWR01002653.1_pt1 | contig 13633 bp, 9 predicted proteins | sample 315541 | NCBI WGS metagenome assembly JXWR01 (sample SAMN03273951, study PRJNA271842) | soil metagenome | isolation source: rice field ambient CO2 | place: India: CRRI Experimental farm Cuttack,Odisha-753006 | collected 2013-12-17
TGGGGCTCTTCGAAAAAACCAAAATGTGGATTTGAAATTTAGTGGAAGATTTGCCTTAGAAGGCGACGAGGAGGTAGAAGAAAAAATAGATACAGAAAAAGCAAAAGATACTGCAAACGGGAAACAGGACCAACAGGAGAGTTCTAATAATAATAATGATAATGATAATGATAATAATAATAATAATAATAATAATAATAATAATAATAATAATGCCACGGTAAATACTAATGATAAAGTTGACAATAAAAAGCATGACAATAATAACGAAAAGAACGGTATTATAGAAGAAGACATTTCTAATGAGGAATTTATAAAAGTGCTCAAGAAGTCACAGACTTTTGATAACAGTGTAACGACGAACTGGAACCCAATAGCAGCTTCTGTATTGTCATGGGGCCAACGTAATTCAAGTGCCATGATAGCAGTATTACAACCAGAAAGTGAAAAGAAACCGGAGCTAGTGACCCTTACTCACCCATTGAGTCTCCTGGCGGACTTGTCAATAAACCCAACTAGTGCCAAAGAAGAAATTACTGTGGTATCGTGGGCGCCAAAGGGCCATTTTCTATTAACTGCTTCAGAAAATGGTGAGTTGAGATTATGGACTGCTGACGGTAAGCTACGAAATGTGTTGACTTTGCACCAAGCACCGGTGATTACAATACGTTGGAATCCAGACAGCACATTTATTCTCACGCAAGATAGCCAAAATGATACCATTATTTGGGACACAAATACTGGAAGCGCTATACAACATATTGATTATGATTTCTTAAAGAGTCAGAGTCAAAGTCAACCATCTTTAACGATAACACAATATAATCAAAGTCCTGAAAACACAGTTCTAGGAGCTGATGCTACGTGGATAGACAGTACCAAATTTTTAATCCCTGGTGTAAATGGTCTGATTGTGCTTTTTCAGTTAGGAGAAAAGGCTCCATTGGGAGTACTACATGGCCATACTGCAGCAATTGGCACACTATCATATAGCAGTCGACTACAGTTACTAGCCAGCGGTTCTGATGACACGACAATTAGAATTTGGAAAGGAAATTCTTACTCGAGTGCACAAGTGTTACTAGGGCATGATCAAGGTATTGTTTGTGTCGATTGGCTTCAAAGCTATGCTGAAAATATTGGATTATTGATAAGTAGTTCCTTGGATGGATCAGTAAGAATATGGGATGTTTATTCTGGCTCTTTATTGCTTGCTTCGTTTTTGGATGGGGTTCCTATTTTTGAAGCAGTCTTATCACCAAATCAAAAATGGTACGCAGTGGGCACCGAGGAAGGGTTGGTGTCAATCTTTGATGTCTCTTCGGAGACCATCAAGGCTGTTGTTGATAAGACTAGCATTGCTAATGAAGATAGCGGTATTTCAACAATCATTGGCCGTTTGAAAATAGTTGCCCAGTATCAACCAGAGCGCGCCAATGCAAGTATTAATGCTGATGGCGCCGCCGAGGATGAACCAGCTGTTGAGGATAATTTCGTCACCAGCCTCTCATGGAACTGTGAATCTACTAAACTTTGTATATCATACAACAAATTGGAAACGGTGATTATCGATCTTTGAATTGCGGCTCACCATGGGCAATTCTTTAAGGAAATGTGTTTTTTCCTTTGTTTTTTTTCCCGCTTTTTATTTGATATTTGCTGTTTGCTTTATCTTCAAATGTTCCAATTGTTTGTTTTTCTCTCTGTTTATTAGATCTTTTTAGTGCTGTTCGTTGATACATTTACTGTAAAATTTTCTTTTTTGGTTCTCTGCTCTTTTTAATTATAAATATTCCAATAGCTTCAGTGTATATTTATCCAATGTTCTTAATATTTTTACAACAAGCGGTAATATTCGAGCCGCTATTAAATATTCAGCAGCGTCTTTGGTGTATCAGAGAGAAAGTGTCTAATAAAATAATTATTTGTTATTATAAATCATGTGACATACCTTCATAAACAGAACAAAAACCTCAAAATTACAATCCACTGCATGTAAAGGGCTCGTGTAATCGCAACATATACTAGAATTTTCTAGAAGCTTCGGTGAGCGTCGTTGAAAAATCACTTAAAAAAAAAGAAAAATTTAGAGAAGAGTATATAGGGAAGACAACTGCTTTGCTATAAGGATCATACTCTGTGTTTAAATAACGTGTCAGCCATATTTATTTTTCATTTTTCTTTGCTAGATAGTTACATTTAAATTAACTATTGAGCTTTTAAGGTGACTTTAGCCGCTAACAATAATCATTATATACGGGACACACCAATCTACGACTGCTACGGTTTTCCCCATTAATACTCTAACCCATCAATTCAAATTAATATCAATAACCCAATAATTAATCATGGAAAAGCTTTTACAATGGTCCATCGCCAATGCTAATGGTGATCAAGAAACCGCTAGAAAAGTGGGCGCTCCAGATCCAAAAGCTCTTGCTGAACTTTTTGGGGCTGCTGGTCCGGATGAGCCAACCCTCATGATTCAAGCCATGCAAGTAATCAATCATCCCGAAGCTACACTTGAGTCCAAAGAAATTGCTTTTGACAATTTTGAAATGCTTGTTGAAAACCTAGATAACGCAAACAATATTGAAAATTTGAAACTTTGGCAACCTATTCTTGAACAACTTGACGCTGATAAGGATGAAGTGCTTCAAAGATACGCTTGTTCAGTAATTGGTACTGCAGTGCAAAATAATGAAAAATCTCAAAAAGATTTGCTCAAATATGATAATGCTTTGGAAAAATTAATCAATATCGCTAAGAATACAGAGACTAGCTCACAGCAACTTAGATTGAAAGCATTATATGCATTGTCTAATCAAATAAGGCACAATGCGGATGCTTATGCGGTGTTTGAGAAATTTGGTGGCTGGGAATTGATACAAGTATTGGCTAAAGAGACTGATAATGAGCGTATACAACTTAGAGTGAATTCGTTGTTGACTTCTATAATATCCTCTGGATTGAGTGATGAAAAAAAGAGAAAAATTGAATCGATCTTTCCAAAGGAAAGAAGTAACGAGATTTTGCTGTCTTACCAATGATTATACACCTTACGTTCGAATTTTGTATACTGGTACTTAATGAAATGCATTTTATTTTCTAAAAACCTCTTATTATGTCTAGTAGTTCTTTATTATACATTAGTCATCTCTTTTTTGAGCTCATTGATAAGCAATTTTTTGCTGGCTTTGTAATCGCTGAGTTTCCGATCAACCGTAGCTATATAATAATCCAGCATTAGCTGTCTTGGTTTCCGCTCAAATAAACTTTGATCATTTTCCGGCTTTCTGATATTAAGAAATTTAAGATTCTTGGCCGTGTCTATCAAATAATCATGAGATAACTTATTCAATCTTTTATGCTTCTTGTAATCACTTTTGCTATATGACAACGAAAAAGCCTGTTCAGACTCATTTAACCAATCATAAGTAGTAGGTATACCAAATACTGATGTTGTGGAATCTTTAGAAGAACTATAAGCCTGAGTAGTGACCTTCACAGTCAAATAGTTGACTAAATCTCTCATAGATTGAACTTCTGACATCAACGTAAGTTTCGAACAAAACTCTTTTTCTTCAAAAATAGAACCAAAATCACCAATCAAATTCTTATTTTTCAACTTTCTGTTCAACTCAAGTTTTTGCAGTTCGTTTACTTTAAAAAGCTCACTAATTGTGTTTCTTTGTCTTTGAGCTTCTTGCAGAATTTTTTTGATCTCTAGTTCAAGTTTAACCAATTTTTGCTCTTTTTCATTTTGATGCTCTAATTTACTCTTTAACAAATCTATTTTTAGGTATAATTGTGAAATTAGCTGATCCTTTTCATTGAACCCATTAGACATCTCTTCGATCTTAGCATTAAGTGACTCTATTTCCCCTGCTTTGAGTATAGCTTTAGATTGCTGTTGTAAGTAATTTTTAAAAAAAACTTTAAATGATGGTTCAATGCTATTCAAAGAAACACGCTCGAGTTTATCTGTGGAAAATTTGGTCAAAATAGTAGTCAATTCATTGGCTTTATCACAAAAGTCTGATAGAATATTCATATTGTCCAAAAATATCACAAATATTGTTTCAAAATTTTTGTCTTCTAATTCTGAGGTAAATGAATAATGCTCAAACTCTATTTTGTTGTGTATTTGAGATAATGTAAAAACTAGATTGTCCAAGTTTTTAAGCAGAAGCAAAAATTCCTCTGGTGTAATAATTAAATCTTTTAAATCCCACATTTGGATATCCACGTTGTTGTCAAGATTGTTCTGTTGTTTTTCAAGAATAATCTGCAAGGTACCAAATTTTTTATACAAGTCAAATAAGCCATCAGTGACCGATCGGACCTTTTCGTTTTCGCCTTCAAGAGTAATTGAAATATCTTTGTTATTAAATTCTTTCACACTTTTCAAGTAGTAAGTACTGGTTTTGACATATGCTTGATATACTGACAACTGCTCTGCTAAGATGCGTCTATTCATAAAGTGAAAATGATCCCATTTTAAAACTAAGTTTTTTAACAAGTCATTATTGGCTAATGCTTCTATTTTCTCTGTTTTAGAGACTTGCGCTTCACTTTCTTCGTTAGTTGTATTTTCTTTATTAGCAAAACAAGCTTTCAATGAAGTAAATGCATAAATTAAAATTTCGCCAAAATCCTCTTTCAATTCAGAGGTTGATATTTGATAATATAAATCTTTGAACAGTTGGTAAATATGGTTCAAAGAGCTCAACAACTTCTCAAAGTTGAACTGGCTATCTTCTAAAATACGCTCATCATACTTAATTTTGGTCAATAGTATAGATAAAATGAATCCTAACTTGCTAAAATCTTTACTATACACTGAGTGCTTCCCATCAGGAAATCCGGAATCGTGGGCATTTTCAGCTGGAGATTCTAAAGAAGCACGTTTGGTATTTAGCAACACCATTATAATTGACTTTGTGATTTCGATAATTGAGGGAAGAATATTGGTGCATTTTATAAGATTGTCACAATTAATAAGTTTATTGTTCAATGTACCATTATGAAGGTCACCGGCATCATCCTCAGAAGATGATAGCATATCTTGTAAAAATTGTTCAAAAATTTCTTTCAACTCTTTCTCATTCTTGTAATCTAAGCGTAATATCTGACTTTCTAAGTCTGCTTTGATGTTAATATTTTCTAGTTTTCCAACTTTCACATTAAGTTCATTGATTTTGTTATGTAATATTTCCAAATTAACATCACCAATTGCTTCATATTGTGTACTGTTTTGCAACACCCCACTCAATTCAGCTTTACTTTGACTTAATTCTTCTTGATATTTCTGTCTTTGAGCATTCAATAAGCTCTCAAAGTACTTGGTCTTTTTTTCAAAATTGGCAATTTCAAGCTTATCATTTTCAATGACTTTTTTCAATCTGTCAATATCTTTGTGTAGTTCTTTTTCACTTTGATTATGCGCTTCTTCCAAATCATTGGCAATATCTCTCAAATCTTCCAATTCTTGCACAGTTTCTCGAAGCTTAGTATTTTCTTCATTTAAATTAATATTTTTTTCACTCAATGTTTCAATCAACTCAGTGGCTTCCAACGAAGAATCAACTTGAGCCTTAAGGTCTTGAATGAACAACTGTGCCTGTTCTAAATCATTAGACACCACTTGATATTTGTCCTGATATTCCTTTAGTGACACAATCTCAGATTCCAAAGACTGTATTTTGCCAACTAGCTCGTTTTCCTTTTCATCAGAAACTTGCCTTAACTTCACAAGCGCTGTTTCCAACAATTTGTTTCGTTCAAAGATGTTTTCAGAAAGCGCTTCATTTGCAGCTGAAGTGTCAGTAGTATCGTCATTTTCTTGCGCATACTGTTTTTTCATTTGCTGCTGGAGGGTGTTGAATTGTTCTTTAAGCTCATCATAATCATTATTTAGATTTTCAAGCTTAGAATTTAGTAATTGATTCTTTTCATCCAAAAATTCCTTGTCTATAGTCAACATTTCCAAATCATCTTCATTTGATTCGACACTTTGCTTAAGTTTGGTGTTTTCTGACTCAAGCGACGCTATTTGCTCCTGCAACTTCTCTATCTCTACCGCCATTGAATGTAATTTATCCTGTAATTTGACAATAATCCGCTGTAATTTCTGCTGCTGTTCTTCGTTTTGCTGTGCCATTAAATCCAATTGCTCATTTCTACGCTGCTTTTCCGTAGCTCCGTTACCAATTCCATTACCATTAGCGCCATTGCTTAATGTCGTACTAATGCTTCTAGTAGCGCTTCTACTAGTACCACTATCCTTAGTTTTATTGAGTTCAGATCGCATAGTGACTCCTGGTCCTAAGCTTCTTCTGCTACTGCTGCTAGTACTAGCACTGACACTTCTTGTAGGTACCGCCGTGGGGCCAGTAGTGCTTGTGGCACCTCGTGTAGAAGCAACACCAGGGTTGGCCGAGTGCTCAATAGGGCTCATAGCACCGCCTATGCCACTTTTAGTAGATCGTTTATTGCTTGAATGAACTGCAGCAGAACTGATATTTTTCTTGCTGGCTTGTGAACTTCGTGTTATATTAGCACTTGGCCTCAAACCACCGCTATTATTACCGCTATTGCCATCACGAGAAGTGCCAAATTTTGATCTCTCAGGACTTTTGTTCTTTATTTTGCTAATAGAAGCATTAGCGCCATAATAATTCTCATTGCCTGTTGACCCCGTCTCCACTGTATCGCTTTTATTGTTACTGCCATTGCTGTTGCTAGTACTTGTAATTCTGTCATTCCTTATTGGTATAGCTCCACTAACCAACCTCGGACTTGCCAACCTCCCAGCTATACTTGGACTCAAAGGTCTATATGCACCTGTGCCACTATTATTTATGTTGCTGTTACTATTGCCGGTACTAAAATTCAAACTTGAATGCATGCCAGATACCCTTCTCATTGGTGTTTTGAACACTCCTCCGGACGCATCCCCTTTAATGTCAAGATGATTATTTGTGTTCAGATTAACTTGACTAGCTGATGATAGGGAAAGGCTCGCTGTCCTGCTGTTGCTGCTTCTACTGAAACTGCTCTCTAACGTACTAGAAACCGATCGCTGTGGATGTGGATGTGATTGTTGTTGTTGCTGATGACTCTTAATGCTAGTTTTAAGGAATGTTGAAGGTGGAGTGAGGATTCGCCTACTGTTTATATTTGCTCTACTATTGCTACTATTAGCACCGTTGTTATCATTGGTGTCGGCAGCGGTATTGGTATTAATATTGCTGTTGTTACTGTGATTAGCAACACTGTTGGAAGCGCTGTTGGAGCCACTGTCGATTTCCGCTATTGCTTGTCTTCGATCCATGACATTTATTGGTTTATCGCTTTATTCCTATAATTTGAAACCTCGTTTCAAGTTGATAACCTTGCGTAAATTGTTATCTTAGCCTTGATGTAACGTAAAGTAAGCTAATGTGAGAAATAAACAAAAAAAATTTATTAATTAAGTGTTCAAGTTTTTGACTTATTATGTGAATCCTTTATTTTGTATTTTTGGAACCTCTTATGCTGTCCCAATCTGCCTTTGTTGTTTTTGGAGCGTTAAGTAACTCAGACTTAATTTAATTGGCTGGAACCCGAGAATAAGTAAGATCAGCACTTAGCTCAAACAATATTATAAATATATGTTTGATAATCTGAGTTGGTGTTGAGTTATTATAATTCAGAAAAAATTGCGAGTTTAATTTGACCCGAGCCGTCTGCTAATTAGCTCAATTTCTCAATCCATCCAAGGTTGCGAGTCAACAGCTGATCATCAATCATGGCATACATAGTCTAGATTAATTGATTTAATATCGCAGAGAAAAAAATGGTAAACAAAACAGATCAACACAGATCTAACAGCGCTGTGTAAGTTAGCATAAGGGACAACGCCATAATTACTAGGTACACTCCATAATGTATATTACAGAAGGTAATAAAATTAGGGATCAAGTATAACTAAATAGAATACAGCAAGGCTCTTCCCTGCTGTTTGAGTGAGCAAAGTTATTTTGGTTGTGGCTGGGATGTTTTGGATGAATCCGTGAAATTATTCGTTACAAGCTACTAAACCTTAAGTTCTATATTTTTGTAAGTGAATAAATATTCTGAAGGATACGAAATGCATGCCTAGGTACGAAGACTATTGAAAATTTATTTTTATTTTGTAGAATCATACAAATCTTGGTGAGTGTGTTTACAACATTACTCAACAACTGTAAGCATGCAAGGAAACAACTAAAGCCCCTCTCTGGGACTAATTCACATTATGTATAGGGGATATAAACATAGTGAAAGATGGTAAAACAATTTTTTATAAAAAACATAAAAATTATAACTCTGACCAACTCAAATCAAGCTAAAATAAAAAAAGTTTTTTTTCCTATCTTCCATTTTCATTTTAATGACTAACGAACATAAGCATAAGCGTACAGATGTAAGAAACTCAAGCAAAACAGAAATAACACAACAATCACTCTTTCATGATGACAAACAAGCAATACTGAAGTTCAACGTAGAAGAAAATCAACACATAGGCAGATAAGCACAAAATAGACGTTTAAAGCGAAGCAAATATCAATAAAAGACTTAGCGAACATTGAAAAGAAACTGATTTTATAATAAGTAAAAAATAAAATTTAGAAAAATAATTGTAACAAAAGTGTAGCATAAAAATAACATTGAAATATAAGCTTGGCATAATAGATAGTAATAATAATAATAACAAATAGTAATAATAATAATAATAATAATAATAATAATAATACTAAGAATAACAAAATGAAAGAAACTTTTTTTTCTCAGGTACGTTGTTCAAAAAATCAAGACCATAAGAATGTCAACCAACTAAAAAAGAAATCAATCCAACAAAAACAAATAGTATGACAAGATAAAGTTGGCAAAAAAACACAATCAAGACATGAGAAAAATAAATAAAAAGGGGAAAAAAAGCGTACAAAATAAAATAATCATAGTAGTAACAACAAGCAGAGTAATGATAAGCAGCAGCAACGTTATGAAACAAAATTCCAATCAGTAAACAACAAACAAAATTAATTTTGGAATGAGCGGGCAATGAAAATATGATAACGAATAAACATAAAGTAGTAACATTAGCAACAGCAGCAACAAATGAGGAAGGGTGACAATAAAAATTGAGAGAAAAATAATTAAACAAACACAAAAAATAATGTTTTAAAGTAACTGTAATAATGATGAAAAGAATGAGGAGACAAAACAAAACAAAAACAATTAACTTGACTTAACTTAACTTTAATTGGTGAAAAATGATGATGGAAATTGTTTATGCATAAATGAAACCGTTGGAGGTGGTTTCAACTCTATCTAATCTGCCGTCTCTGGCAGCATTGAGTAAAGTATTCAATCTGTATTGATCATTGGTTTCATTGAATTGAGAAAACAAATTTGGAGCGGCCAATTGTTGCAAATATTTTTGTTGGTTTTGGTTGTTTTGAGAGGAACTTCTACCCCAAGACAATCTGATTCTAGAGTTACCAATTGGGTAGCCTTGCATTTGTTGAATAGCGTTTTCGGCACTAGATCTCAAAACATATTGAACAAAACCACAACCTTTGTTTTGCAAAACTTTAACATAAATGATGTCGCCGAATCCTTCGAAAAATGAACGCAATTGTTGTTCAGTAACGCCATTACTCAAACCGCCAACAAAGACAGTAGTGTTGTTTGGATCAGTGTATTGATTCAATGGTGGTTGAAATTGAGATGTAGTAACTGATGGTTGGGCTCTAGATGGACTACCGTTAGCGCCAAACAATTGAGCATTCGCATTGTTGTTGAAACCAATATTATTGTTGGCGCTGCTGTTGTTAGAGTTTTTTGGCACGGCAGTGCTAACTCTAATTGGTCTACCATTGACCATAACACCATTCATTTCAATCAAAGCTCTTTGTTGGTCGGCTTCCGAAGTAAATCTGATAAAACCGTAGCCTCTGGAAGCACCGGTTAAGGGGTCGTACATAATCTTGATACCAGAAACAGAAGCATATCTAGACTTAAACAAATCGAGCAATTCTTGTTCTTTGATGTCATTGGCAAGATCGCCAACAAAAATGGAAGATTCGTGAACTTGCGGACCACCAAAGTTGCCGCCGTTGATGCCAACATTGCCGCCCAAACCATTAGAAATGCTGTTATTATTGCTGCCACCATGATGGTTGAAAGAACTGCCACCACCAGAAGCCCAATTCAATTTCAAAGTTTTAGAGGTACCTGGAATAATCAAGCCATTCTTCATGATAGCTTTGGAAGCAGCCAAATAAGTACCAAAATCAACAAAGCAGTAGCCGGCATTGTTGGCCTCTGTGCTGCCGGTTTTCTCTCTAATAAGCTTGACGCCAACAACATTTTCGCCCAAAGAAGCCCAAATGGATCTAATAGCGTTTTCGTCCCACCATGGATCCAATTCACCCATCCACAATTGAGACTTTTCTTTAGGTAATAATTGGGCTTGAGTTGGAGAAGGCTGAAGCTGAGAATTGAGAGTCAACTGGGTTGCGTTACCAGATCCAAGAGGAAATTGAGAGTTCATTGGTATTGGTTGTTCCAAGATTGAGGAAGCAGCCGATTGGTGGTGCTGCTGCTGCTGCTGTTGAGGCAGAATTGGAGATTGGTTGGTGGATATTGGCAATTGGCCGAGTAAAGAGGAAGAAGAGGTGTCTGCTTGTTGCAATGGGAAAGCTGACTGGGAAACAAAACTTCCAAAATTTGAGATCGACATTGTTGTAATTGTTGGAAAAAAATTATTTGTGTTTTTTTTTTTTTTACTTTTTTTTTCTGTTTTAATTTTCTAACAGTGTTTTATATTATTTTTTTTCCTCCTGCGGGTGGGTGGACTATTGATGGATGCGATATGAATAAGGTGGGATGAGTGTTGTATGCCACAAATTAGAGGAAATTAGAGGAACAACAAAGGTAAAAGCTCAATTTCAATCGTGTAGAGAAAAATGAAGAAGAAAAGACAAGGAAGAAAAAAGGGAAAAAAAAACTAAAAGAGTAGAGAAAAGTAAAAAAGTAGAAATTCAAAAGAAAAGAAAAACGGGACTAGAACAATAGAATAGGAACAAGCGGAACTAGGTCAAACAAACAAAACGAAACGCAAAAGCGGGAAGGGGCGCACAGAAAAAAAAAAAACTAAAATTCAAGCTGCGGAAAATTGGACGTGCCTGAGTGTGTGTGTGAGTGGGAGAGAGCGGTGGCGAAACACAGCTGAGGTCAGGGGAGAGCTGCTATTATATATATAAACGACAAAATCAAAAACTCAAGGAAAATTAAAACGAAAGAAAAAAAAAAGAAAAAAAAAAAAAAGTAAAAAAAGTAAAAATGGAAATAGAAAGTTCAAACGGGCAGCAAAAGCAAAAAAGCGTAAAAAGGTTCTAGCGCACAGATTCAGTGTGTGGCGGCAAATAAAAATCTCCAGTGTTAAGCTGGAGAAACGATTGTTATAATTCAAAGATTATAGATTTTAGAAATAAATGTTTAAACAGTTGTGCTGATATCAGTAGTCTGGTAACAGCAAATGTCTTACTTTACTCGTCTGTCTGCCGAAGATGTCTGTTTGTCTGAGTGCCTGTTTGTTGTTAGCTGCTCCAGCTAGTGATGATGTTGTTTGTCGTCGAGTCATCAGCGGCGCCGTCAACATCCATCCATCGGCCGCTCCAACAATATTAAGGCTCATCGGCCGCTTGTCATCGCACAAACCTTGCCCATGGGCATGCATCTAAAATCGTCTTAGGGACAGGTGCGTCGCAGTGCAGTGGAACTCGATGCAATATCATGCGCCACCTGCGTGGCTCGCTTCTTTGTCTATAACCAATCGTTGCTATGTTCTGGTGTGCGCTGGCGCTTGTTGGTGCCTGTTGAGGCGGAGACATGCCTAGTAACGCTTTTACATGCTATAACATGCTTCCACCAACATTCTAAGAATTTGCTAAACCCAAGGAGTTTCAAGCACATGCATGCAAACTGCTGTAAAGCAGGTTTTGCAGTCAAATTTTCTTCATTCTACTTTTCTCCCAGGAGCTTCTTTGAATTCAACTCAAGAAATTCGAGAGCTCTTTATAAAGTCTGCTCCGCTCTGTATTCTTGTTTTTTCGCTGGTCCGTGCTGCATCCTCGGATGGTTGTTGTTGCGGTGGCGGTGGCGAAAATGATGGCGGAGACGGTGGCGATCAAGGTTGCCGCATTTCAGATCTATTCATAAAGCCTTTGGTTGAAAGGTGAATCGTGCTATATAGCATACAAGAAAAATCCCAATTTATATATCAAACTTCAGCCCTTTCTACTGCTGCGTAAATTTTGGAATTAGCACTTTCAAGCTTCCAAAGCACTCCGTTTCATGGATGGAATGACTATAACAGTGTAATTAAATTGGAGAAATGTCACTATATGACATACCTGGCCATATAGGCCTAAAAACGTCTAACTGCAGTCGCGCTTACCGCGCTTGCCACGCTTCCCTTTTTCTCATTTTGCTTCTCCAATCTCTCATTTTCATCCACAGGCTTTAATCAAGTCCTGGTTGCGCGCGAGTTCCAGACAGGGGAAGAAATTTCCCATCTTTAGTAATATTGATGTACAACAGGTACGCGTAAACTACGATACTGTATGCTGAATAGCATAATCAACCCTTCAATTATTTACTCGAACCCGTAATCCCATTTTTTTGTTGTTTTCTATGTTTAAATGTTTATGCGTTTCTGAATATTTTCCTCCTTTTCGTGTACGATAGCCCCTGATATGTCTGTAATCAAAGGGCAAGGAAATTATAAACTTATTTTTCACTGCCAGATAGCTCTATGAAAATAACATTGGCTTCGCAAAGCACCCACTCTCAATTGTATTTATGGCACAGGAAATGTTGCATGGCTTTTCGATACCACATCTCAGACACAGAACCATAGCATTATTTTTATATTGACAAATTGCTGCAACAAAACAGGCGTAGATGAAGCTCGACAAATTCTTTCTGTTCTGGTTTGTTGTTGATCGAGCTCATAGTCAGCGGCAGTCGACAAAATTTTCGCTCCCTCTCGCTGCAGTCACTCTTCAGTTCCTCAATACTCCAATTTTTTTCTAACAACTCTGTTTTCCTCTACATCCATCTATGTCTGCATCATGTATCATCATGCATATATACTGATGCGCCGACCGCATGCTTCTAACTGCATTAGAAAAAAATTGAATTTTAAAAGAAAAGTGCTCATCGAGCTAAATGCATGTACACGCAAAAAAACGGCAAATTTTGTCCTGAAATCAAGTAGCGGCAGCAGCAGCAGTAGCGGTAGCCATCGGACATCCAGAATTGACATCACCATCTTAAAATTGGAGAGTACCTACAATATATTCGTATATAGCAGCGCTCACTACAATCAAAATTGACAAGAATTTGAGAATCGACAATTGAGAATTGACAATTGAGAATTGAAAATTGAAAATTGACAATGCTTTCAACCGTAATTGCTGCATTAAAAACTTTGAAAGAAATGAAGTAAAAATCAACAAGCTAGCACAATAAAATATTGTTGATAATTGTCGCTAACGGAATTTCTAGCCTATACAATATGGGTAAAAAAAAAAAAAAA
>JXWR01001193.1_pt1 | contig 13620 bp, 6 predicted proteins | sample 315541 | NCBI WGS metagenome assembly JXWR01 (sample SAMN03273951, study PRJNA271842) | soil metagenome | isolation source: rice field ambient CO2 | place: India: CRRI Experimental farm Cuttack,Odisha-753006 | collected 2013-12-17
CCCATAATAAGTCAATTGACTTCGCTATTCTTGGGTCAAAAATGTCATTTGGATCACTAGAAACGTTAAAGGCAATAATTTGTTCAATGTCTTCCGGAGTCAATTCTGTTCTTGGATCTTCGAGTAGCACATTTACATCATTATTGTTTACCACAATAGCTTGATCATTGGTGGCATCAAAATCCTTTTTGTCTACTATACTGTTAGCCCCTTTCACTAATGGCACATCCATAGAAATTGGATACTCGAAATCAGTATAACATTTAGCTATGGATTTAGCACAATCCAAAACGTTTCTGAACACAAATGGTTTATAATCGATCAATTCTTCTCTAGTATAACCGTTTTGATGCAAAATTTTCATTTGTTTCAAAATGGTGGATTTACCACTTTCACCAGAACCTAACAACAAAATCTTGAATTCTTTATCGTTTGTGTCAACAGCGCCAGCGCCAGCACCAGCAGTAATGCCATTAGCCAAAGCAGGAGAGGATGATCCTGGGGAAACAGCATTATTGAGATGAGACCCACTTGTAGCTGAGCCATTAATGTTTTGGTTGCCATTTGTCTGAACATTGGAAGCGGATATATCAGCAGCAGCAGCAGCGGCACCAGAGGAGGCATTATTGTTGGTAGCTCCAGATTGACCCTCGGCGCTATTGATATTAGTAGCATTATTTTTTGAGTTATTTACATTATTGCTACTTGAACTGCTACTTACTTGACCTTTGGCTTGTTTTGGGGAATTAGCTTTGCGATTGGCACTGCTTTGTACTGCTGAAGAGGACTTCTCACCAGTTGCGTCTTTAGACAAACATCCTCCCATTTTTGTTTTCTGTTGAGTTGACGTGTCGCACTTTATACAGCTGTGTGCTTCTAATTTTTGAAAAGTCAATGATTAATTTATTGACTGATTGGTGGAAAAGAGAGCAATGTTGGCAAGTAAAAAAGCTCTTTGAAACTCTTTTTTTTGGGGGGTTTTATTGGAGCTATGTTTTTAGTTTATCCAAAGTTAGTCAAGAAAAGAGCAGATGTTGTGTTTGCTGGTTTTCTGAATTTTTCTCCGCTTATTTGAAAGATAACGGACCGATACAAGAGTCGATTTTGCAAAATTTTGAATTCTTCAGCACCTGCTTTGCTATTGGTGTTGGTTGGTGTATGTATAAATTACGTATAACCGCAAATATAACGCCTTGACAATGCGAGTTGCTTTGAGTGCTGCAAAGCCTTGAAGTTTGCAAATTGTTGTTGAGCGAGCTGCAAGCAAGAAAAAAAGGACAGACAGCACAGGATAGAACAGGAAGGCGGTATACCTGCTGTTAAAAGATGCTGTAGCTAAGAGACTCTTGGAAGAAGAGATGAAGGAGAAGTTTTAGAGAGAAAAAGAACAAAACCCAGCAGCGGAAGCCCTAGATCGTATCAACCGAATTAAGTCAGAAGGGAGAAACAAAAGGTAAGACAGGAGTGGTAGTTTGGTTGAGCTAACTGGAACAGGAATCAAAGGAAATGTCTCTGGCGCTTTCGGTCAGTCCAACAATCAATCGAACAATCGAACAACTCCTAGAATCGAATTGATTCGTAACAGATTATGTAATGGAATGTGCTATGAGCACTGGTAAAGATCGTCACAATAAGAACAATAATCTACATGCGTATACCGCTATGGTGGACATCAAGAATGATTGATTATTATTACAACTGACTAAGTAACTATATCAACAACTTCCCAGAACACCGTCTAATGCTAGACTCAATTTTTACAAGACGACATCCTTTAATTTTACATTAAATCATTAAAATCAACTCAAACAGTAGCGTTAAGCGAAGTTCGTACACAACGTTATATAGACCCAAAATAGCTAAACAGCATTCAAGGGAACGATTGCCATTTCCACAACTTTTCACCAGGGTTGACGAATTCACGTTCATTATTTTTGGTGAATGCCAACCCTTTGCCTTCGCCTAAAGCAGACAAAACCTGCAAGTAGTAAATAAAGTTATCACTAAAGCCCTCAGGGTACTTGTCTTGAGCTTCCTTGAGTGTCTTGTCCAAAGGCAAGTTTGGATTCTTCTTCAATGTGACGTTATGTGTCTTTTCATAATTTTCAATAACTTCCTTTTGCGATGTTGAATCAGAATAAATTTTGACAGTGTCTGGCAACTCTTTTGGCTCCTTAGAGGCAATAACTGCAATAGACTTACCAACGTCTTCCAAATTGGACACGTTGAATTTGGTGTTTTCGTCGCCAATGTATGTCACTTCTTTAGTCTCTGCATCATAACCAGCACTGCCAATATATTCATACAAGAATGCCCCTTTAGCAGCAAAAAGTGAAGTAATGATATCCACCACTTTGACACCCAAGTCACGAGCTTTTTTTGAGTGTTCTGTTTTCAGTGCAAGAAAGTTTGGAAAAATAGCGTCAGTAGCTTCCAAATCAGTGCCGAACTGTGATGGAATGTATAATTTAATATTCCCGTTTCTCTTAATAGCGTCCAATATTGGTTCTAGTGCAGCTTTAGCCCCAGTCAAGTTGATAACAACATCAACACCAGACAATGCATCATCGAAAGATTTGGAATCTTTGTCATCAATCTTATAGTTTTTAACCGTTTCGTTCTCGGACTTAGAGTCACCTCTGGTCAATGCTCTAATTGGCAAGCTGAAGTTGCTTTTGAATTGATCAGATGTTAACGCATTTATGGTTGGTTTGCCAAGAAAGCCATTAGTACCAAAGATAGCGACGACGGGTTTGTAAGCCATTGTAGTAGTAAAATTGTGTGAATATGTTTTGCAAGAAGAAAAAAAAAAGACCTTATAGTAATATTAGTAGCTTAAAACAAGATCAAGTGTGTTGTGCTAAGAAATAAAGAACTGTAGTTCTGTGAAAGTCTACATGGCTGAAACATGGTGATGGTGAGTGTATATATACCTCAATTCTTGACAGCCGCAATTTGTCATCATTACTCAAGATGAGCAAATGTTATTGGAAATCACGGAACATCCTGTCATTCAATAAAAAACTTACCCGCAATCTGCCAAGCTAGTTCAAATCCTGTTCCATTCCACAGGGTACTTCCATAATCCAAACACAAGCGACAAAAGCCACAGTGTACAGCATGCTGTCAAATTCGGAACTAAATCCGATGCCTTGCTAACTCCGTGCAACTACCATTAATCGTCTATATGTATAATCTCAAAATTTGACTTTTGTTTGTTTCAGCATTGATTTGCTGGTACGTTTATTCAATTCTCTTGCTATATATGACAGCCTTAAATATGTCTGCAATGACCCAAACATGCACTTGACAGTCACAGAAAATCACTGTTTTTGGCAGACTGACCATACGTTAGCACAAACTTCAGTACCTTTTAGGATAAACACTAGTTACATAAACTTCATAGCAAAATAAGATTAAAAAAGAAAAAAGTAAAAAAAAAGAACTCTTCCATCAATATGTCCATCAAACAGCTCATGAGTGCCTCTTGATATGGGTCTAGCTTTGACAATTTTAGGATCTTTAGTATAATATAAATTGTATGATTCGAGATTTTTCCAATCAAAGCCTAACATTGAGTGTCTATATCTTTCTTCCCCCATATTTAAACTAGACTATTTAGAAAGCATGTTTATGTAGAGCTTGTAATCATGTAGCCGTCTTTTGGCTTGAGCTAAATTTCAGCTCTCTTTGGCTTCCAGTTTGTTGATAATCTAGGCTATTGAAAACCCTAGAGTTGAGAAGCATAAATAGTAGCTTATTTCATCTTGAATAGCAGCCTGATAATAAACAATTAAGGAGTGAGTTTAATAAACCTGGTCTGGCACTAGTGGTGTATGCTTCCACAGAACCTTTCAAATGTGAGAACACTATAACAAAATAGACATAGCTTAAAGCTATTGCTGGAGTTCTCCTTAGTTCTGGCTAACTTCAACTATAAGTCCCCATCATCATGAGGTAGGTAATGCAGACAAGTTAGATATTGTAAACTACAAGTCAAAAAGATCCGTTAAGTATTTGTCGCCATGCGCGCCATCTATAAATAACATCTTTGGAGACAGTGTCTTTTAAAGCAGTATTATATGCACTTTCAATTTGAACTAAGTGTTATTTAGACAACCTTTTATTAGCAGATCCTAATCACTATAAGAGGTCTTGGGGATTTTTGGATACGTTTGTGCAGCCTTTAGAAAACATTCAAACTTATTGCTTGTAACCCGTTTTTTTTTTTTTGAAAATAAGAGAACCAGTAGCAGATATCCTGCAAAGAATAAGTAATCAAAACAAAGATTTGCTTGAATAAACACTTTTCTGGTGCAAAAATTGACAAAACGTGTCAACAGCATGAGGGTTTACAAGCTCATGCTTAAAGTGTTAATGACATCGATCGACACTCGCCAACAAATTTAGCATCCAGAAAACGAACTAAAACTTAGCTCTCCAGGATACTGAAGTAACATTCTACTACGGTTGTTCTTTGGGTCATTCATCGGTTAAATGTCTTGAACAAGACATGTCTCAATGTTTTCAACTCCTGATGTTGAGATACTGCGCCATAGCAGTTGCACATTGCCCATGCATGGCCTCGTTACCCTGACAAGAGTTTTGACGGGGAGCGCAATATTGCTAGGCGTCGAAGTACTGCACAGCGGCCGAAGAAACGAAGAGAGAAAGAAAGAGAGACGAGGAAAGTAAATTTCAGCTGCTGCCCACTCTCCTTGCTAGGGGTTATTTTGCTTTTGCTGTTTGAAAGAACTTATTTTTTTTTTATACAGTATAATTTGATCAATTCAATTCGATTTATCTCTCACTTCTGCTCAACTCCACTCAACTATTTAATTCTTATTGTACATTAGTGTTCATATTTTCAAACTTTACAATTTATCATGTCTTTCCAACAGAACTTGAACTCCAAGATCCAGGGCCACTTGTCCCAAATTGACGGTGTAAGTACTGATTGTATCTCTTCGGGTGACGATTGATAGGCTAATAGAAAAGTTTATGCTAATGATTCACTATTGGTATAACAATTAATACTCAAGAATTGTTGAATGATAGTTTTTTGTTTTATTCATTAAAGCTATCCCTAGCCAAGCAATTGAGACAATCATACTTTCAAATCTTAGCAGCAATACTAACATACTCAAACAGAGATTTTCTAACGTCAAAGTCTTGGACCAATTTGAATCCAACACCAAACTTCCAAGATCATACGCAATCATTGGTTTTGCCGGCTTCTACCTTTTGTTGACCTTCTTGAACATTGGTGGCATTGGTCAGCTACTTTCCAACATTGCTGGATTTGTTCTTCCAGGATACTTGTCTCTCAAGGCTCTCAACACCGCTACCAAGGATGATGATGAAGACCTTTTAATCTACTGGGTGGTGTTTGCCTTGTTGAACATTGTTGAATTCTGGTCCAAAGCCATCTTGTACTGGATTCCATTCTACTGGTTGGTCAAGACTGCCTTTTTGCTCTACCTTGCCTTGCCTCAATTTGGCGGGGCCAAACTTGTGTATCACAGTGTGTTGAAGCCAGTCACCGATGCATACTTGTTCAATGGTAGTGCTGGTGGTGCTGCTGCCAGCAAGCCAACCAAGTTGAACTAGATTGGTAAATGGTTTAGTACATGACACTCGGTACTTGATATCATTTTAATATTATTTTGATATTGGTGTCCTAATAGTATCAGCAATTGCTTTCTAGTGTGTTTTTCTGATTCTTCTGTGATGCTCTGTTCCTATCTTATATGCTTTTCTATATAGACACACGGCACTAGTATGGATGAATGCTTTGTATTCTATTTTTTGTGCAGCGCAAGTATTGTTTGTAGAACTTGCTGGCCAAGGTGTTGAGGATCTTGGCAGTTGTAGTCATTGGGATGGTTTACTGTATTATATGTTACTTGTATAAGCGTATATTTATGATGGTCCGCCAGGGCTGCTATGCGGGCATCGCTTGTTTTTGTTTCCGGTGCGCTACAGCTAGCGCCGGTCCGCTATGACGGCCTCCAGCCAGTTATAGTGGCAAGACAATCAATACCATCAGCAACCACTGACACAATTGAAAAAACTAATCCAAAACTACAATCAATACAACACACATGTATCACCAGCCCACATACTCACATCATGTCTTTCCATCTCTTCAAATCCAGGCGCAAAAGACAGCCCAGCAACCCCACAGTTCCTGCCACCACTAACAGCTCCACAAACCCAGCTGAGACCATCCGTGCAACAGCCAATAACACCACTACTACAGGCTCTTCTTCCACTCGCAGCAGAAGCGCTAGCAACAGAGGTCCTCATTTAAGTCATCAACAGCAAAGACCACCGCAGTTGGCACTGGAAAGCGACGCCCTATCAACTATTTCCGCCAGCTTGATGGACAGTCTCACTTCGAACCGCAATAGTGCCGACAGATTGAAGCTTATCTTGAAAAACAAGATCGGCTTGAATCTCTTGAATGATAAGGCCATATACAACTTGTACTGCGCAGATCTTTTTCAAACTGATGAGGAAGATGGTTCTGGTAATGTCGGTAACAAGCCTAGGAAACGCAGAGGAAGCGAAGTGGATAAGTACTTCAAGTTCTCCAACCTCAGACTCTCTAAGCTAAACTCAAACGTGGAAAAGACTTCGCCACGGTCCCGCTCATATTCATTGAGAAGGATCAAGTCCAATCAAACGGACTACAGCGCTGCTACAGCTAATACTGGCACCACTGGCTCAACAGAAACTACTTCCCACAAATCTGTCAGCAGCCACCGTCTTAATCCGTTGAATTTGTTGCGTTTCAACAAGTTAGAGAAGAAAAAAATTGACTGTGAAGATTCTGGTTTAACTTCTGTGGCTACTGGACTGTTGGGATCCACTGCTGGTGGTGGTGCAACCACAAAGAACTATTCTGACACACCCATTGCTGGAATCGAGTCACAAGTGGAAGTGCAAACGAACAGTGTTTTGCCTCATAGTAGTAATGGCGAGTTTTACAAAAGAAACCATGACTTGTTGCGCCATGCTATTGATGATGGGTGTGCTATTTCTTCTCCCATCAAAATATCCATCATTAATTCAAATGATAAGGTCTTTATACCTACTGTGGTTCCAGATAGAAGAGATGGGGCAAATTCTGGCGTTAACAGAAGCCTAACCAGTAATATAAACGGTGCTTTTGACGAAGAATTGGCCATGTATGAGCATCGTTCCAGAAGAAATAATCGGAATAGTGCTGCAGATACTGGCGATGTGCAAGAAGATCATGATGTATCAAATGAAGGTCTCGAAGCCGGCACTGATATTAATGCTGATGACGAAAACGATAATGATGAAAGCCCTAATTTACATTCCTTTGTCATTGTTGTTTCTGTGCCAAAGATGAATACCGTATCAGAACTAGACCAAGCTTATCTTAAAGATAATGCATCAACTAACAAGAATTTTGAATCATCAAAATCGCCAGTTTTGCAGCCTTTGAAAAGTATTTCTAGTGTACTGACCGATGAAATCTTAGAGTACCAAGGTGTTGATGAAAGTTCAGTAAGCACCTCGGACATAAACAAATCATTGAGTATGTCAAAAACCAACACTGATCTTTCCAATATGCTAATATCTTTAAACTTGATTAGCAAAATTTTCTGGAAATCCATGCAAAATAATAATTTGAATTCTATTGCTAGTGCTGAAAAAGAAGAGTTTCTTGTTGGTGAGTCTAGTTGGAAGCTCGATTTGTTGAATGATTTTAATTATTTCGTTCCCGCTGATGAGAACGTGGACCAAAAAATATTTAGCCAGAGTTTTTCCCTGCTTAGTGGCAATGGTGTTTCTGTTTATGATGGTTCTTCAGAATTCTTTGGTGGTTCATCGTCAAATGGAATATCCGTCCATAGTGGTAAGAAAATTTTAACTGGCAAGAACACTGCTCAAGCAATGAAAAAATTCAAACTAAAATCAATTGATGAGGTTAAAAATGAGCCATACTTCAATCAGGAAGAATTTTTCAAACAATTTGCAGACAGTACCACAACAAAGGAAACTTTTGACAAAGTAAAGAATTCCAACGAACTTGATCTCAAAAGATCCAGAAGTCACGAAGGGTCAGAGAAATTGAGTGGTACTGACTATCGTTCTAAAAGACTTTCAATGCCAGTGTATTCTCACCCACCTCAACAGATGGGAAAACAGCTACCGATAGAAACTTCTGAAAAAAACGTTGTATTTGAGTATCCTGCAGGTGATTATATTTTTGTGCTTCCTACCATTTTCGATTCATCATTGCCTGAAACAGTTCGAGCTCCTCACGGATCGTTAAACTATAAGTTTGGGTTGTCAATCAAGCGTTTTCACCCTATTGATCCACTTGAGAAGCCTTCAACTGGATGGTCACACAGAAAATACTCGTTTACCAAAGGTCTTAGAAGATTTGCGCCGCTGTTTTCTGGAGATGACATTTATGGCCATAATACCTTTGATGATGACGAGGATAATTCACCTGATTTCGACAACACGTTGGTAAAAACTTCCACTTTGAGCAAAAGCATATCAGTAAACCATGCAGTTAATGACAATGGTGGAGCGGGTGACGAAGAAGCTGATGAATCTGTTGTTTATGATAGCGATAACGATTCATCGTACCTGCCAGTGCTCCAAAACGCTAGCGGAAACATGCCACAGTCCATATACAGCAACGATCTCATAGACAATAATCATAGCAATAGCAACAATGCTCCTTTGGGTTCTTTAAAACCCACCAAGAAGTTGGTTGTTAAAGAAGAGCTCATTAACAAACTATTTAGATTACCTGTTATTAGAACGCCTCCTGCTTTGTCGTCACCGTTGATGAAGCCCGTTTACGTGAAAAGAATCTGGAATAATGCATTATCATATGAAATCTCTTTTCCTAGTAAATTTGTCAGGCTCAACTCCGAGATTCCGATAAACATTAAATTGATACCTTTATGCAAGCATGTATTCATGAAAAAATTAAAAATTAACATTCTTGAACGAGTTTCCTATGTTTCAAAAAATCTTGAGTATGAGTATGATGAAGGTAAAAAGAACGCAAAGGACCATAATATCAAAGAAATTGTCGTGCCCTTGGCAGAATTACGTACTAAGCAAGAAGGAGGAATAGCTTTAAGAGAAGATGTTTTGAAATCTGGTACATTGACTGGGAAACTTAATGATAAGGAAAAATTCAATTTTGATCCGAAAAGTAAACAAGCTAAACAACAAGAGCTTGCTAGTACCCATTCTAACAGTATTTTGAGTCTGTGTTATAGGGATGCGCCACCATCTGAGAAATTGAAGTCTGGTAGCCAGAAAGGTCAACCACAATACGAAAATGAAAATGAAGATGAAGATGAAAATGAAAATGATGTTATTGTTGATAGTGATATCTCAATCCAGTTACCGCTTTTTTTCAAAGGTATCAAATCCCACAATCATGAGTACCACACTAATAATCATAGAAAATCGGCTAACTCAAAGAACAATCAACATAATTATTATCAAAGTAGTAATTACCACGAGGATTATCCTAGAAGAGATTTTCGTACAGCAGTTATTGGCTTTCCAGGGGTTTATGTGCCTCCACCACAAGAAACATATGAAGGAGATTCGCTTCCTGAAGATTACCTTTACCAAGGCAAAACTGAAGATGATCTCTGGGATGAAATAAAAGACTCAAAAACTAAAATCAAATACGGTGCTAACTTTCTAAAAGTAACAAGACATGCTCCGCGATCACTAGCTGATTCTAGCTTTGATTTCAGATCAAGGCATCGGATTATTCCCCAATTATATCCCGATAGTAATAATTTCAATTACATTTCGGTCAGTCATCGAATTCAAATTTGTTTTAGAATTTCTAGGAAAGAGGAAGGTGATACAAATGACAAGTTACACCACTATGAAGTGATTATTGATGCGCCTATTATCCTTGTATCTGACCTTTGTGATGATGAGAATGTAATGCTTCCGCCATATTTAAGAGCCACCCCAGGGTCACTGCAAGTTATTACAGATGCACAAACAAGTGCAGCTGCAGAAGCGGCTTTCAATATGGAAAATGAATTTGAACGCTTGCCTACTTTTGAAGAAGCCACTTCAACCATGAATTCTCCATTGTTGACGTATCGTGAAGCAATGGAGGGTGATTTACCAAATATTGATGACCTTGTTGTGAAGCCGTTGAGCTCAAGTTATTATAATGACCCGCCAGTCAAGCCAACTAGTTTTGAGAAATTAGTTGCCGATGAGTCTATATCTTCTAAAGAACCTAGCAATGACCATGTTACAGATCATGCAGAAGTCCGTGGGCCGGCTCCTGTAAAACCAATAACGATAAATGGCAAACTTCATCCTGGATTTGGTGGAGTTAATGATAGCGGCAGCAGTATCTCAAACACTGCTGAAGAAAACGAACTTAATTCTATAGTGCTTTTATCTCCAACATCGACAAATTACTCCACTGACTGGAATTCAACACCAGCGTCACCTCGACTCGGAAGTATTGCATCAACAATGATGCCATTATCTAGATTCAATAGTATGAAGAGAAGAGAAAGAGACAACATGGGTGGAGTGCATACCCAGAATGCAACTAGCTTGTTAAATAGGCCTGGTACTGGCAACAGTAATATTAATAATATTTCAAATAACAAAAGTGAGTATCTTGATCTTGATACTAATGATTTTACTGATAATGAGGATGAACGTGATGTTAACCAGACACTGAAGTTGGAATCTGTGCCTCACAATGCAGACAAAAGGGAAATTGATACCGCCGGGGAGAGCGGTGCTAATGTTAATACTGTTAATACTGCTAGTCACGGGGTTAATAATGAAGCATTATCATTGGACAATGAGAAAATAGAACAGTTTGGATTGTTGCCTACTTACGATGAGACTATTGCCAAAGAAAGGGACTAATTTAAGTTTCTACGTTTTTTCTATTTTTTTTTTTTTTTTTGTTTTTTTTTTGTTTTGGTTTTCTGTTTTGCTCATTTATTCTTCGTTTCCAACTAATTACCGTTTGGTTTCTTGTCTTTTTCTGCTTACTTTTTTTTTGTTTTGTTTTGTTTTGTTTGGCGTTACGTTGTTACATTTTGCTTTGTGTTATACTGTCTTTTTCTGGTGTACTTTTAACCGCGTCGTGTACTAAGCGATGCGCTTTCCTGGCTATTTGTTGTTTATTTTACCTTCCAATTATTTACTTGCGCTTACGTTTTCCTCGGGACGAAGAGATTTGACATATTAGATCTCGGCGTTGTTGTTAATACTTTTTTACATAATTTTGTTTTAAGTCGTGAGGTATACGGCATATCTACCCGTTACCTCAGGCAATCATTAGACACTAATTATAAGCGTTATTTTTACCGTTGTTATCCTAATTTAGTCCTTTTTCAATTGTGTATAGCTATTGTATTTCTACTACATGCCCTATAAAATATCAATTAGTAAAACATTATAGAAGGCAGACAAACGTTGTAGCAAGCGGTCTTCTGATCAAAGAGCTAGTAAAACCTCCACTACTGGAAGAACTCCTTCAAAAACCCGGAAATTCTGTTTATCAACTCTTCCTGAGCTCCTGGTTCTGAAGTTGGCCCCACGTTATGTGATGCGCCCTCAATCACTCCTGAATAGCTAGAATTATACTTCTCATTAACAAAACTTTGCCATTTCTTTACTAATTCATGCTTATTTACACGTTGTGGAACAAATTCATCATTGCCGCTAAACGCAATCAATAGTGGCTTGTCCACAGAGCCAAAAATTTCTGCAAGTTTCGAGTCAGCCAAATCAGAACTGAAGTAATCATCGTCGCCGTTTGGTAGGGCAAGCGAAAGGAACCGGTATGCCGTGATAGGGGTGCCGAACCAGATTTTGGCGAATTTGTCAGGAAGCAAGAAATGTAAATTGTTATTGCCTTTTGAGCTACTGGTGGTGGTAATAGCGTTTTGTTGTTGTTGTTGTTGTTGTTGTTGTTTGATTAGATCTTGTACTTCGCTAATTAGTTCATTAAGTTTTTCCAAGGAGCCCAATTCTTCAACAATGCCTTCTCTGTCCGAAACACTAGCTTGTAGGACTGCCCCGTCAACTTTGAAAAGTTCATAGTCGTCATTTGCAGTGCCTTGTTGCTTTTGGTTTTGCTTTTTTTCTTGTTCAAACTTGGTAATGTATTCAGCAACGTCCTGAGTGCCCGTTGAATGTCCCACAAGCACAATTTTCTCTCTCTGTCCGCCTTGTTCCGATCTCAAATATTTAACCAACTGGCCAATTTCTTTAGCGTCGCGTCTTAGGGAACCTGTGCCCCAGCCTTTGTAAGATGACGAGATGAGGATTTGGACAACGCCCCAGCCCTGAGGTTCGAGGCTTGCGGCTAGGGGGGCCACATAAGGAACGGTTAAAAGACCGTCACCGAGACCACCAACAAAGACTATAACATTTTTCTTGGGCTCTTGTGAATGGTGTGCTTGTTGTGAAGATTGAGGTTGGAATTCAAAAGCAACGAGACCATTGACATATTGATGAAGGATTCCGGGAACAGACATTGTGTTGTGATTACTTTTGATGTGCCTGTGTTATTTTAGATCTTGATAACTCAGCAGTTGGAACCAAGCCAGTGTCAATTGATATTTGCGGAAAGAAATTCTAGTAGTGTTATTGCCCAAAGCAGAATGCGGAATGGTTTGCTTAAATATTTAACACTATCGAGTATATCTGATTGATTGATATCACCATTGATTGCCAATAAATTAATTGAGGCGATGGTGCGATGAAACACGGAGTGCGCACAGCAGGCTTTGAAGCGTGCCACAGTTTCGGGAAAGGAGGACTGCGTGCTCATTGAGCCCAGTAATTCAGGAGAGACTACAAGAACAACAACGACACTATCGGTCACATTATGTGTAAAACAATATTCATTTGAGAAAAGCAGTATATACCCAATCTAGTAGCATTAGTAAAAGTAGTGGTACTGGTAGCAGTAAGGGTTGCAATAGTTATAATGACAGCTGACGTTGCAAACTTCATATCAGTGGCAAAAATAAATTAGGGATTGGAGTATTAAAGATACGGATCTTGAAGGCGATGCCCATTCAATCAATCACCAGTAAGTGAGTAAGTGTGGTAGGCTGATAGTGACCATCATACTACCTGTTATTTGAGCCTCATCAGGAACCTTTTACTTTCTTTTGAAGTAGCTGCTGGAACTGAAGTAGCCCACTGAGGCGTCAAATACATATTCACCCACGTCCAAGTACTTTTTGCCGTACTGCTGGACGAAATTGTCGTTGACGGATTCAAGATTTGGGCTTAGTATTTGAGTTAGTATTGAGAATACTTTAGTAGATGCAAATAAAAATAAGAACAACAACAAAAAAAAAAGAAAAGGAAAATTTGACAGAAACAGATCTTTCGATCAACAAATCAACGGATCAGATACCCTAAATCAAAAGAGACAAAAGTACGTACGTTAACCCGGTAGAGCGTCTCACACCGGCCAAAAAAGCAGAAGCCAACACCAAGTCAGTGGCTATATGAAGAGTTTTACCAAGCTAGAAGAGGTGTTAATAGTTTTGATGCGATCAAAAAAAAAAAAAAAAAAAAAAAAAGGGG
>JXWR01002206.1_pt1 | contig 13600 bp, 6 predicted proteins | sample 315541 | NCBI WGS metagenome assembly JXWR01 (sample SAMN03273951, study PRJNA271842) | soil metagenome | isolation source: rice field ambient CO2 | place: India: CRRI Experimental farm Cuttack,Odisha-753006 | collected 2013-12-17
AGTTACATTCACCAGGGTATGTGATCCCCACGCGCACTCCAGTAGTAGGATCACGACTAAGTTTCAAAACATCAGCAAAAAATCCAGATAGCACATATTCAGCTAAACTAACAGGACTGGTGACTTCACTTTCTTGATCATCGGTGTTAACTCCTGGAGGCGTGATGTGAGGCGGTACCATGATCCATAACTTGCAACCAGATAGCACGGCATTCCAAGCTGAAGTGGCATTAGGGTCCTTGTGAAAAGTTGAGCCTGTACGTTCAGACCCGACAATTAACCATCTGAAGTTTGGACGGCAATTCACTTTGTCATCATTAGTTGAAATCACAATACTTTTTGCTTCTTCTTCCTTCTTCTCATTAAAAACTTTGAATAGGTCCTTTTGGAAACAATCGGGAATATTGTACTCTTTTGATAGTTGGGTGATTGCCTCACTATCACAATCAAACAAGTATAAAGGACTTTCATCATCATTTTTATGTAAATACTTGGAATATGACTCTAAAGTCCAATTGACAGCTTCTTGTTGAAAAACAACTTTTGGGAACCTTTTCAATAAACTCTCTAAAGTCCACTCAGGCCATCTATCTTTTCTTTTCTTGTTTGTAATTATGAAAGGCTTATCAAACAAATTTTCCTCGAAGTATTGCAAAGTGACTTTGTCTTCGCTGATTCTTTCAATTGGCAGGTACAATTGCTCGTGGGATCCCGATACAATATTGGCATCATTTTTGTAATTTTTATATTCATTATTGATAATTGTTTTAAATATTATTTTGTAGTTTATTTGAGAGCATTGAAATGGTCTAAAAAGCAAATCTGAGCATATCAAATTATTCTCACACTGGATTTTAGCTTCTTGTGCATCTTCGATACGCAAAAGCGTCTTTCTCCAAGACCCCTTCCAATCAATATCCCCGGATTTTGCCCGTTGAATCAAGAAGTTTTGCGAAAAAGCTGCATCTTCAGATGGATTTTGAACAGTGGATAAATACAAGTTTTTCCAAAGGTCGTCATAATATGTAAAGGCATACAATACTCTTGATGCATGTCCCAAATTTTTCAAGTCTTGCGGATCGGTAATATAGGTAATTATTTGATAAAGAAGCTCATCATTAAGTATTGATAATGAGCCTAGATTGTGGCTCCAGGCTTCAAATAGCCTACGCTGTTCGGAATCGGCCAAAACGATTTGATTTCCGGAAGGTTTAACATTCAATGGGTGCCTCGAAACTGGAGTATGATGAAGTAAATTATTACGGGAAATGTAAGTCATTGCGTATTTAGTTTAGATTTTAATTTCTTTATTTGATGTTTATGTGCAGTATAATGATATTATTTCTCCTAATGTAAATTTATATGATTTGTCGTCTTCAAGCCATGCGTTTCAGTGGTAGTAGCTGGACTTTTCTCTCTTCTTTTTAATACCCCCACAGCTGTCAGTTGTATCCCTATTCACTAATATATTTGGTTGCTATGTTATGCGTTTAATGTCCCTTCAATCTGGTTCACTAATCTAATCGAATGCTCATCGCCATCATTCTGTTCACATGAATGGTGCGCGGAAATATAAGAGAAAAAAAATTTGCGTTCAGATTCAGTTCTTTCGTACACTCCAGGATGTGCATTTAGCAATATGACCGTAACCAGATGCAAACCCGTGAGCGGTTGAGCATGCATGTTACATACATATGAATGCATAATTTGTTGTTTTAGCATCCTGCACTCAACACACAAACTAATGCAGGTAGCACTGTAGTATCCTTGGATAAGTGAGTGAGGAAGCATAAGCTAAAACTAGTTGCTGTGGACTTAGCAGATTCACCACCGGCTCCAAGGCTCGGGAATCTCCACATTTTTTGGTAGAAAGTTTGGTTCAAATTCAAAATGGGTCCAGAAAAGTGCATCATAGATTCGAAAAAACATTTTAAAGGATGTTTTATGTGATTTTATATACGATAGCGTACTCCTGCAGTCACATCTTTCTCAAACCGCTTTTCCTATGGTACGGATCTCACCTAATTTCGCTCAAGATGGGTTATAGTATGCAAACAAATTACTTTGACTTTAATCTGGGGCTACTAGTGAATCCAGCTACTAAATAGTGCCCTTGATAATGATGAAAGGTGATGACGCGAGGCTAGAACTTTAGTTCATGGGTAACACCAAAAAGCAACGGCACAGTTTGTTTCAGAAAAAAAAAAAGCAACACTGAACAACAATTTGTTTAGACAAATGCTGGGAAACAGCTGCGCAAGAATTATTCTTTGAACTTGTTATTAAATGATATTGTGGTTTTGTTTTAAACATGCAAAAGTTATTGTTTTCAAACAAACTACGAAACAAAATTGAAAGAAGAAATAATATCGATGATATTAGCATTAAACACCGCTTTCTGTAGACATGTCTACATTGTGTTGATCGTTTGACGCAGAGCTAGCCGCATCCTGGTGGTGCTAATTGTTACCTAATACCGCGTTAGTCGCAAATCTCAGGAACGCTTCTGACTAGCGCCTCTCTAGTTTAGCAGAAATATATTTTTTTCTTTCTGCTTCATATTCTTGATGGCGAGGTTTGCACCAAAATATATAAAGTCTTCGAATTCTTTGCTTCCCACTGTACAATTACTCAAGTGTTCAAAAAATAATTCTTTTCAATACAACATACCACCAATTGTCTATTCCTTAATATTCTTTAAGCTCAAAATGTTACCGCATCCGATAAAACCTGCAACTCAGTCGAGCTTGGCTAGTTATCATTTTTCTCCAGCTGGTAAAAAAAGTAGCCGTCCGAGTGGTAAACGTCTCCTGAGTACCAGAAATAAGATCGCTAATATTCCATCAAAGCTTTCCAAAGTGCTTCCTGAACCACCTTTAGCTTTTGCTGCTCCGAGAAAAGAAGCTCTTAATTTCCCACAACGCCGTATAAAAAGAAAATCGAAATATACCAAGGAACAGGATCAACAAATCATCAATTTGAAAAGACAAGGCAACAGTTGGGAAGATATTGCTGAAATAATAAAGGTCGGCAGTGCTTTGGCTGTCAGAAATAGATATCAAGTTCTTATTGGACAACAGGGTGGTGCCATTACAACGTGGCATCAAAATGAAGTCGTGGCTTTACAAAGATTGCTTGATGATGGGGAGAATGAAAAATGGAGATTTATTGCCAAGGAAATGAGAAGAAACACTGGCAAAGAATTTACAGATTTACAATGTCAAACTATGATCAAGTCATTATTTTGGAGTAATCCATCTACTTTTGGTATAACTGACGAAGCTTTTGAGAAGTACACCAATGGTGATTCTTCAAAAGCAGAGGCCAGATCAAGTACGCCAAAAGGAAATTCGAGAGAAAGCATTAGTACAACTCCAATTGCAACCTCTCCTTACCCTGCAACTTCTGCTTCGCAAATAAGCAGTCCAAGCGATTTTAATAACAATACTGCTTTAACTGGCATGGGCATGTACACATCTAACCCAATAACCAGTAGTGCATTTGGCTCCGCAAACTTCTTAGGCTACACTAACGAATTTACTACCTCTAGACCCTTGATGTCGTCAAACGATCCTCTTTCTATTATTGGAGGCAGTACCTCGTCATCTTCAGCTAATGACACCAGTTATTTCATGAACACTAATCCTCTTGTTTCTAACCATGGTTTTGGTAATGCTTCACCGAATAATTACTTTCCTCCAATTGTTTCTACAAACTACTTTCCTAACTTTTAAAAATCTGTCCCCATTGCATTTGTTTTCCTGATTCTGTTTTTTTGTTTTTCTCTTTTTATATTTTTTCTTTTGATTGGCTTTTTGTTGGATTTTTTTTTTATATCTCGTATTTGCGTTTGTATCTTCTCCTTGTTCTCAAAGATAGAAAGTTATAGTTTTATATTTTTATTTTTATGCCTGTGGCTCACATAACCATCAACTTCAATTCATCATTTGTATTTTTATACTGTTTCATCTAAATCAACTTTGTTAATTGAATCTAACAAAATCCCTACTATGTTTTAAAATTTGTTTATCTCTCGTAATTCCGTCTGACTCTTATTAAAGTTTCAAAGGGGACTATAATATATGTAATAGATAGGGGCCGGAAATAGCCTAAATCTATAAAGACAACTTGGTAACAGATCCATGTAATGCATATATATGTTCTTAATCAAATAGTTGTTTGTGGTTGAGCCGAAACTGAGAGACTAGTAAGTGAACAAGATACTACGGTTAAAAAGACTTTACATTATGACTTAAGAACGAAGCCCAGATATCACTTACAAGTCTAGGCTAATCCGTTTATGTACTGTGACCAATCTAGTATATTTACTTGCAGTAGAAATCTTTAAAAATCGTTTATCCATCCGTTTCCCACTTCTGATGCATGCGGATGCATGTATACGTTTAACTTGTTTGCATCTCAGGTATTAAACCTAAAATTGTAAGTCAAAACAAAAACCGGTATTTTCTACAAACCTAATGCAGAGTTTGCATAAAAACTCTGTTATTGTTGTAATTGAAAATCTATGCGTATATTATCGGCTTTTATTTTCTTAAACTCGTGTATCGATATTCCTATAATAGTATGGCTACTATATATTTTGAACAAAAAGAAGATACTGATATTGCTGTAGTCTTGTATTCTTGCATGAAATATGGCTGAGTTTCGTCATATAAGCCTTGTTATCGGAAGGTTATCTTCTCTGTCTGTTTATTATTTAATTTCTGAAGTCTACTTAAATGATGAAACTGTAAACTAAGACCCGCTCTCGCATGCAAACTTAGCGGTCTGATATCAGGTAGAAAAAAAGAGTCGTATTGATTAATTGGCCTTTACGAGTTCGAGTTTACATTTTTTACGCTTCACGCCTCCTGGTGCCGCATATATTGGTTCAAAGCTAGAAGAAAATTTTCTAGCGGTGATACGCTTATGAGTGTACACCTTTAAAACTATATACAAATAGTTGAATATAGCAAAATGACTAGCAGCAAAGATTTTAGCCTCTGAGTTTTAAGAAAAGTAGACTACAAATGACGTATAAATACTCTGCACTATACAATATTACATTATGTTATCAGGTACAACCTGATATTGTGCGCTATACATACACAGGAGGATGATAATATTGTCGGTTATATGAACAGATTAAGAGTTATTGGTGGGTTTCGCAGATGAGTGTATCAAAAAAGGTATTGTATCCAGCAGATATCATAGGCTACATTTGACATTGCGAAGTGTTACCGAGGCTTTGATGAAGTGGGATTTAAGTTTATTTTACTGCTATTTGTGGTTTCATTTTTTTTTTTTTTTTTCATCGGGCGGGCTCGAGTAACTGTCCTATTGCGTAGTAACAATAAATTGGGGAGCACTTCGTAATTTTATCCGTTATTACGAAATCTAAGAGCAAAAGTCTCAAATTGCTGCAGACTGCAAAAGTGAAAAACGTTTTTTTTTTTTTTTTTTTTTGGAGATAGCACCTTGAGGTATTTTTTATTGAGAGAAAAGGTTTATAAGTTAATTGAGGAGAAATAAAAGTCTCCTATATACTGGCCCAGAAAGAATTGAAAACGATATTCCGAGCGTTAAGAGCCATATATTATGGGCATTTAGAAGGCTTTCATTGTATAATGAAAAGCTTTAATATTTGAAGCAATAAAGATCTTCAAAACGTATTTGTCAGTTATGATGCGCATTATATATTTTGCATGCACTTAGTCTTTAGAACGTTCCGCTACCTGACACTTACCGTCTCCGAAGCTCTTCCTTGACATATTTCATAAATTTTCGAGGTGCTTTTGTGACAGCATGTAGATTGAAGGCATGAAAAAATGAAAGAGAGCCTCTGGAGAAGATATATAAATTCAGCTAGTATTTGTTCCTTATTTCCTCCAACTATCTTGAATTTTCCCACAGCACACCAGCTTTTTGTTTAAGATTAGATTAACCTGAATCGTTACAATAGCAAAAAGTGCTGCTTAATAAATAATCGAGATCAGTGGTTGAGGCAATTTACTATCCTCCTTCGAGCACGCACGAGTAATCTATACCCAGCACGCTTGGTCAACCAAATTATGTAAGGATGTGAGCTCACGCCCCCTCCATGTGACCATGAGCTTTGCCCGGGGCACAAATCCAAAAAAGTGAGGAAAAATGCCGTTTTCGGACACAGATCTCTTTGTTTTTGGAGAAGAAAAAATTGCAAGCAAGGTACCGCACAGAATAAACCGACGAGTAAACACACCAGAAAAAGGTGGAAAAAAACTTCAACGAAACAACAAAAAGCTCAGCAGTGTTACTGAAAGCTTTTGGTTGCAGTTTCAAGAAACTAACAGGCAGACGTTTGTCTCCCTTTTTTCTTTGGTATTCCCTTTTCTGAAGTCTGCCATTCACTTATTTTTGTTCCCTGCTTCATACCACCATACAAGCCATAAAAGGGTCCCCTCAAGATAAGGTTTCACAATAGATACACACAGAAACAGGCCATAATTGTGGTACTCACAATATAACAATCCACATATTACAATACTGACCAAATACGCTCTTTTAATTTACTTATCAAAATTATATTGCAATTTTTCATTTGTTAGAAACGCTAAGTAGCGCACAAAACACCTTGAGGCTTACACAACTAAAGAAAAAAAAAGTTTTTCAACAGATATTCAAAACCACTTCACTGATTAGTTTATGCTACTACATCACACTCTATTTTTACAAATAACTAATTTTTTTTTCCATACATAATCACTTTCCAAGAGTGATTATTTGAAAGTGCTTCGCTGAAAGTAATTATCCAAGCTGAACTTGGTGGTACCTGTGCCAAGAGCAGCCAACCCCGAAAAAAAAATATTTTTTTGGCAGCATACGTCATACACTATCACGGATCAAGTAAAAAAGTAAACATAGTTCAGCTTTACAGAACAACAACAACAACAACAACAACAACAGTAGCAGCAGCAGCAGAAACAGCAACAACAACAAGTCAGTAATAAGAGCACATTCTTGGGAATTCACAATTAGTCAATCTTAGTAAATTATTTCTCTTTCTATTTCTGCTATTTGCTTTCGCCTGGTGGTGAGTTCATGGTCATTGCTTCACTAAGATTACTATTTTCAATAATTGGGCTCACTGAGCACGATCAACCCGCAAATACAATCTTTTCGTTTCATAGGCTAACTCAAGTGCCATTTAAATAGCCGTTTATCGTGCCTGCCACTCATTTAATATTATCAACTACATCATCAACGTTTAGAATTTTTTCTTGATTTAATTGGTTGCTTAAGTGCCTTCCTGCATTCTCACGTTCATTATCTTCAAATCACCATATTTATTCAATTATCACTCAAAGAACTTCTTTATTTTGGGTAGCCTCATCTGTACCATTAATAGGTGCTGCTTGCTTTCTTTAAAAATCTTTACAACATTAGGTTTTTCACCTTGCACTTTTTGTGCAACCCTGATTTTGCTAGCTTCGCACTAAAATTAAATTGGTTTACAAATGCTTTTCAGCAAGAGCAAAAAGATTGATAAGAAGTCACCGGTGTATCAGCTGTACCAAAAGTTTGACGAGAAGTCAGATTACAAGAAGCGTTACCAACATCATCATCTGCAGCATGGCAGTAGTAACGGCGGCAGCGGTGATAGTGGACGTCATGGGGCTTTGACTTTTGAGTTACCAAGCAAGAAAGGTTGAATTACTTTTTCTTCTCTTCATTTTCATTTTCTATATATTTATTCATTTTTTTTTTTTTCCAATTTTTTTCAGTGTACATTAGTGACTTGTTTATTTGCGTTTTGTTATATTATTTTTCTTATCTGTGCTCTTGTTTTACTCATTTAACTTTGCTACTTTAGATTATTTTTTTTTTGTGCTTTTTTTTTCTTTTTAGTCTTGTTCAATTCTATTGTACTATAATATTGAGACTGCTGTCTCTACCTACTTTTCAGAAAACGCTTCATGCGTTTCAAAATATCTTACATTCATTTCAGTTACGTTTCTTCTTTAATGTTTGCCACAAAATATAAATGAATATACTAAACAAGAACAAAAGGACGTATTTCTCAGCTATGCATTCTCCCCGCATATCAAGAATATTCTTCCCCTGCTCCGTTTTTCAATACATATTTATAAGAAGCTGGAAGCGATGTGGTATATAGCATATGGTAAATCAAAATGACACATAATTGATGCTACACTAATCCGAATACACATATCTAAAGCAATGAAAAAACACCCTGTATTTCCCAAAACGTAAACAAGAAATAAGCAAAAAAAAAAAAAATAAAAAAAAACTGAAAAAATATAAGCAAAATTAACGGATTTAAATATTAGTACCTAATACAATAGAATGAAATAATTAGAAAAAGAAATAAAAAAAAAAAAACAATTAAATAAATGAGCAAAATATTAAGAAAAACAATGCAAAATAGGCAAACAAAATGTTCAAGAATAAACCACCCTAAAAAAAGACACATAAAAAAAGAAGAAACAAACATAGATTAAGGATACTGACGATATGGTAAAGTCAGCAAAAAAAAATTTTTTTAAAAAAAAAAAAAGCGACCGAATGGATATACAATTCAAGTTGCACCAAGCAAAATACTTGAAAATTTGAAACTTAATCAGAAATTTCACTAGTGGTGTCATCCTCATATGCTAAGAAAATATCCTCTTTATCATTATCATTTTGTGCTGCGCTGTTGCCATCTTCATCGCTATTGGATACTTCATTATCAGGATAAAATTCATTCAACCAGTTAATTGGCTTTTGTAATTTTTCTGCTACTGATTTATTCTCATTTAACCAATTAACAATTACATTTTGTAAAAAATCTGCTTTAGTTTCACAGCTTGCGATAGCTTCGGTATGTGCCATTGATTCTCTGTAATCTGCAAATTCCTGAAAATTTCTTCCTGAAAGAATTTGGAAAATCGCCTTGCAATAGAAAACCAATGACTTCAAACCTCTTAAATAACCACGATCACATTCCAATGGGAATTTAGGTGGAAATGGAGAACTGGAGGGTAAATGATCTTCGCCAGTAACACATTGGGCAAAGTCAATAATTCTGATAATTAGATTTGGACGCACTTCAGAGCCAATATTTTTGGGATTACCATCATACATGAGTAATAATGATGATCCGTACATTCTGTAACCTTTGAGTTGTGAGAAAATTTCTGTTAATTCTTGCAACTTGTCAATGATTACCGGAATGTTTTTCACCACACTTAAAGCATTTATACCATTGTACAAAAACCGAGTTAAGCAGTTAGCAAACTCTTTACCTCGTTTAAGCTTTCTCCCATAATATTTATCGCGGCCAATGTAAGTTTGAATCAATTTATCCCAAACTTGCATACCACACATTCTAACTCCCAATTCCAACGAAGTTGTTATAGCACATTTTTGGCGCTGAGATTGGCGCTTAGCAGTTGTAGCATCAATTCCATATTGTCTAGTACCCATCTTCAAGTCAAGCACACAAGGCTTTTGCATTCCAATGGTTAGATCTTCCAACAAAATAAATTTCTCAATTTTGGAAACTACTTTGTAACCGGTTTGGTTGTCCTCTAGTTTGGGGTTAAATTTTTGAACATTTTGTACCTTTTTATCTTTCTCTGTGTCTTCACGTTCCTGATTTTTATCATTGTAATTCTTTATATCGATCTCATGTTTGGAAGATGAGGATTCATTTGTGCATACATTATTTTTCTTATTAACATCGTTACTCACATTTTGTGGCCCATGACCTTCTTTTTCAAAACTTTCTGGCAAGTTTTGAAGAAATACACTAGTATTTTTTGAATGGCTCAATGTGTTACCATTATTGTCTTTTAATGAATTCAAATCATTGCTACTTTCATTGAATTCGTCATCATCATCAAATACTGAATTTGCTGGTGAGTTGGACGTACTAGAGCTAGTCAAAGCTTCTTCGTTGCTTTCCTCATCTGCACTATCATTTCCAAGCAAAAACAATGGTTTTTTAAGTTTGCTGTTCAGCTGATTTGAAGTATCTCTGGCCTTTAATTCAGACATCACTTTCATTGCGTTGATAATAGTCTCTCTAGAAGGAAAATTCTTCGTACTTTCTTCGTTATTCATACTTGATAAATCAAGCAAAGATATATGTCTTTTGCTCAAATCTTGAGGCATGTCCGTACTTCCTGTACTCAAATGCTTCTTCAATTCATTCCCTCTGTTATCAGATTTTTCGAGAGTGCTGTCATTAGAATGGCTTAACTGGATATCGCTAAGTACACTATGCTGCGGAGAATTGTCGCTTTGAAAACTGGTGGTGGTTAATATTGGTGTTAGATTACCATCGGAAGATGCACTGTGTCGATGAGTTTTAGATGGCAGTTTTTCCGCATTATTATTGCCAATACTAAATATAGCTTCTGAAGGAACACTTTGCGTTGTGCTGATTTTTGGTATAGAAAAGCCGGGTTTTGTTGTTGAGTGAAGATCTAGCAAAGAAGCTGAATTATAATCCTTTTGTTGGTTTGCCAACAAATGAGTTAAAGTATCTATATCATCAGTATCCGATTTGTGATGACCGTGATTATGTTGTTGATGGTTACGGTTGTGATGGCTGTGATGTTTGTGAAAATTTTTATGTTTATGACTTCCATGATAGTGGTGACTATTTCTGACATTTCTGACATGTTCCTCAATCGGCGCAAACACTTCTTTTATGACTAGCTCTTGGAGTTTTCTATTAACGGTGGTGGACCCCGCTGATTTGTTGAGCCAATTTCTGTTGTCCAAAAAGGATGGCCTATGTGAGTTTTTAGAAGATAATTTACTCACGTTTGTTGACAGTGGTAATTCTGTATCATTTGAATGTAAAAATTTAGAGGATAAGTTCGACGATGATGTTTTGCCATTTAATGGCAATTGCCTTTCATTTATGCTATATCTGCTTGATCTACTGGCTGTATCGATTGAGTATTTGCTCCATAGAGATTTCGGAATAATATGCTTGTTATCATCCAAAACAACCTCGGGAGGAAGCGTTTCAACGTTTCCCTTATCCTTCTTTTTGTCCTTCTTTGTGTCCTTCTTTTTGTGGTCTTTCTTGGAGGATTTTCCATCTTTTGCATTGCAGTTTTCGCTATTTTTCATTTTTCCAGGTTGTGCATTCTTGAGTTCTGATAAATTTATAGCGCTATCATTACTGTGTTTTGCGGTTGTCGGCGCATCAATTTCATCATATATCAAACTTTTGTATCTAACATTCAAAACACCAATATATTGGGGCATGAACTTTAGTAATTCTGGATGCCGAACTTCGATATTTTCATACCAGTGATTTTCTCGGTTCACTAACGCTTTGCAAACTGCCCTATGGCTAAATCTGAAGATGGCGGTATGGCCGCCTACCTTATTGATAAATGGTGTCAATTCGACCTTCAATGGGAATTTCAGGCTTTCTCCTTGCTCCTCATTTTCCTTCTCAGCTTTCTCCTTGCTAAATTCTTCTAGCTCCTTTCTGTTCTTTGTTGGATGTTTCTGATCAGTATCATTAAGCTTATGGTTCTCTTTATGCTCAGCTTCTTTATTTACAGTGGCAACTTCTTGTTTTGGTTTTCTAATATGAGGCAACTCCTGCTGTTGATGTATAAGTGCATTTTTTGTTTTTGTTATAGCCGAACATTCTTGCTGAGCTTGCTTATTGTGAGGCAATGTTGTATCTAATTTGTGGTTAATTTTTTGAATAATTTTAAGCCCATCAACTTTTTTCAACTTGTCAACAAACGATTCATTACGCTTTACTTTTCCTGTAGTGAGGCTGGTATCTAGTACTGGATACGCTTTATTAGGAAAGGTGTTGCGACGATTCACGAGACGATTCTTGTTTGCCAATGTAGACAATGATGGCTCTTCTGTTTTTGCTTCGACTGCTGCTAATTCAGCTTCTGCTGTACCTGCGATCGAGTCGTATTCTTTTTCTGCGGTCAAATGTTCGGTTTGGAAAGCAATTTCATTGGCCTTACTTCTACCTGGAGTATGAGGAAAATAAGTGGCCGAGGATACTGGTTCAATTATTTCAGTTTTAGTATGAAGATCATCTAATGCTTTGGAAAGAGTATCGTCATCTGATAGTGAAGTTGTAAGGCAAGCGCCATCTTTCCAACGACTATTTACACCTTTTTCACCTTCTTCTTTTTCATCATCATCTTCTTCTTCTGCGCTATTATCTTCTTCTTCCTCTTCCTCCTCTTCTTCTGTGCTATTATCTTCATCGTCAGAAATGAATGCTTCTTCGGAACTGTCAGCCACAATATTGATGTCGTGATTTGGCTTGATGCGCCGTATTGCAGATTTTGTGCCGCTAATCACCCCCGGCGCTAAAGAAATGGACACTCTCTGCCGCTGTGGAAATCGCTTGGACAAATCAAAAGTATCATGAAACATGGTATTTGAGTCTGGTTTGACACTTGAGGCATTTTTGGATCTGTTTGCGGGGTGTCTACTACTCTGATTTGTATTGTCAATATAATTGAGGCCTGGGCGAGTAGCGCCCGCTTGTTCTTCATTGCTAAAGTATCCATCATCATCGGCGCTAAAATGATGGGAATCATAATGAGGAGGGTGATGATGATGATGGTGATGATGATGATGGTGATGAAGGTTCTGGGAAAGGTCATTATGTTCAGTGTCGGAATCAGTAGCTGAAGAAGCTGTCACCTCAACATTATGCTCGGCGCTAGAGTCACTACTATCGCTTCTAAACAATCTTAACGATCTAGCGGCTTTTCTACCCACAATGGCATGCTTTCCAGAACCAGAAACTCCTGAGTCTTCAGCGATCTTCTGGTGGCTTTTATTGTGAGTGTGATTGAAATGATGCTGCTGAGCGGTAGTGTGTGAAAGCGGTAATGGTATACGAGTTTCAACTCCTTCGTCGTCGTCGTCAATGCTAGAGCTCACGTCACTGTCGATGTTGCTGGCCGAGGCGGTGGGAGACTCTAAGCTATGTGGGATTTCGGAGACTTCGCTAGAGTAACCAGTGTGGTTATTTCTATAAGCGCCATTATTGCTTTCCCCGGCAATCATATTTGAAGAATGCGAATTTGATTGTAATTCTGACTGTGATGGTGATAATGGCAATGGAGATGGCGGAGGTGATGGGATCAAACTGTTCAGCGTCTTCTTTCTCAAGTTGCCATTGGATTGAGTCGAAGACAGCATTGTATGATGGACGATATCATATGGGCCTTTTCAGGGACGGTGAGCAATATTGTTGTGTAATGAACGTGTAGGTAGTAATCACAAGTGGGGAGAGGCGCAGAGATGGATTGAATTATGGGTTGTATTGACTAGGTTTATTTGGGGTTATTTGGGGTTGTACTGCTACTGTTGCTATGGAAGGTACAAGAAACCGAAAAAGTGTTGAGAGCAGTCAGTAATTGAGAGGAAAGTCTCGATGGATATATAAATACAATATACAACGGATGTAATAACGATAAGGGCGGGGATGTCAGTTTAAACTTGGGTCTTGCTTTGAGCTGTGTATATGTAAAGTACGCTGGCAACGTGAACGTGAGCGAGAACGTGGGTGGTGAAAAGCAACTCAAGAAACAGAAGAGAG
>JXWR01000813.1_pt1 | contig 13599 bp, 4 predicted proteins | sample 315541 | NCBI WGS metagenome assembly JXWR01 (sample SAMN03273951, study PRJNA271842) | soil metagenome | isolation source: rice field ambient CO2 | place: India: CRRI Experimental farm Cuttack,Odisha-753006 | collected 2013-12-17
GCCAACAGTGACACCAGAAATAATGAGACGTCAATCTTTGGCAAACAAGACACCAACGACCTCACCCTCAACATCACCTACAATACTTCGCAAAGAAAACCCAGTAGAAACGGTTGATAAGGTTGCTTACCGGGTATCTGGCCTTATACCGCCGCCACCCGTGCTTTCTCCAACTACTAAAAAGCCTTCTACAAAGCCACGCAGCAAGCTTGCTAAATTTGTAAATAGTCGAAACCCCTCCAAAATGATTAGCTCGAACCCCATACCTCTTCACAAAAAGCAACCGCTCAACCCAGTCAATAATAGTACAACTGTTAATACTACACCTGTGAACAGTACGTCTGCCAATATTACAAATGTGAATAGCACACCTATAACTAGCGGGCCTGCCACCAATACATCTGTGAATAATACACCTGTCAGTAATAGATCTGACAATAATGTATCCGATAATAATAGACGTGTGAATATTTTACCTGCCAATAATATACCAACCGATATCATACACATGATCAGTGCATCTTCTAATAGCACTCCTGCCGGTAGTACTTCTGCCAATGTTAAGTCCCAAAATAATACATCTGCTAATAATGTGCCTGTGAATAACAAACGTGTAAATGCCGATTCTACTGTTGCTACATCTGATCAACCAATGAAAAAGAAACAAAGGCCAGATATTCAATACCTCAAGACTGCTGATCAATCAATCAATACAAAGTACACTGTCCCCACATATATCAATCTATCTGCTGAATTAAGTTATATTCTATCAGAGATGGAAACGTGTTTTGAAAAAATCAAATCTGCTGCAAGTCCTTCAACGCCATCTGATTCTACTTATGGTATTCCCGGTGGTGTAAGGATTTCAGTACCAAGCACGATTGATAAAAGAGAAAAATCGTATGCATGGTTGCTATGGGCTCTTGCCCGTGAAGACATGGCAGCATACGATAAGACTTTAAAGAGCCTTTTCCAAATCATTATTGAACGTATAAAATCAACAAGACCACAAAGCACCTTAATGTAAGTTTTGTAGTTTCAACATAAAAAAAGTAAAGAAAGTTTCATTTACAATTTTGTTGTTAGGCGATACATAAGAACGGTGTCAATTCTTTGCAAGGAATCCAGCGATATTGAGAGAATGCGTACTCTATGCTATGATGTGATTCGATATTCAAGATGTATAGCAAATACGATGACATGTTTACTCAATGTTGCATGTATCTACAGTGATAGCCTTGAAATCAAAGAAACAAATCAAAAGATTGGAGAGTGCTTGCTACATAAAAGCATTTGCTCCATAGCTGTATCCATTATTAATACAATCCAAAAAGAAAATGTAAGTTTAAAAAAGTTAAAATAAAACAAAAGCAAAAATAAATAAAAAAAAAAAACTAAGCTTTTAATAATAAAATAGATTAAAGAAATTTACTTCAAGATTGCTTCAATATGTCAATGGCCCAGTATAAATGATACACCTTCTTTAAATACTGCTGTAGATTTAGTTACAAATACATTAAAGGACCCTCGATTTAAGGAATTGTATGATAAAGATAAAGGTGTGAATAAAATAGTTTTTATATCAAAGGGATAATACTAATGAATGAATGCGATAGTTGCTTTTGAAAATTTAAAATTCTGTATAATCAAGAGTCTGGAATTATTACTTAGCACAATGGACAATTGGGCATTTGTGTACGACGAATACATCAGAGGTACCTTATGGCCATTACTCGGAGAGGAAGTACTTGATAATGTTTGCTTGGAATTACTTGGTATATAAAGGCTAATAAGCAAAAAAAAAAAAAAAAAGCCAAAAAGAAAAAGTAGATCATGAATGCTGGAAATTCAGAACCAAATAAAGACAAAAGACAGCTCACCGCACAGCCTGAGCAAGGTACCATCACAAGACAATAACAACAATAACAACAACAACAACAGCAGAAACCCATCACACATACACACAAACCGCAAATGCTTTTCCATTTGTTGTTCTTGCTTGTTGCGGGCTTTGTTGGCCTTGCTAATGCATTCTACTTGCCTGGTGTCGCTCCGACTACCTACAAAAAGGGCGATGATATCCAGCTTTTAGTTAATCACATCACTCCAACCAATATCCATAATGGTAACAGCGAAAACCAAAATAACAAAAAGGGATCCAAGACATTTGTTTACTCGTTTGATTATTATTTCCCAAAATTACATTTCTGCAAACCAAAGAACGGTGAACCAAAGGCCCAGTCTGAGTCCCTTGGCGCTATTATTTTTGGTGACAGAATCTACAACTCGCCATTCGAGATCTCCATGTTGGAAAACAAAAAATGTGTTAAACTTTGTTCTGCAACTTATTCCAAAAGTGACTCATTGTTTGTCAACAAACTCATCAGATCGGGATACTACCATAATTGGATCATTGATGGCTTGCCTGCCGCCAAACTTCTACGTGACCGTAGAACCAAATCTGATTTCTATGGCTCTGGGTTTCCTATTGGGTTGATCGACGAGCAAAATGTCGCTTATTTGGCCAATCATTTCGATATCAACATTGAATATCACGAAAGAGGTGACAATCAGCTCAGAATTGTCGGTGTTTCTGTTGAACCATACTCACTCAACCGTAAAGTAGATAATGAAGAAAGCTGTGATGTCGCCACCGATGCCAACAAATATGAACCGGTGTTGTTGGATATTGGCAAAGATACCGAAGTGGACTTTAGTTATAGTGTCACTTTCACGCCTTCGGAAACCGTATGGGCCACCAGATGGGATAAATACTTGCACGTTTATGACCCAAAGATTCAGTGGTTTTCATTGGTTAACTTTTCATTGATTGTGCTTTGTCTTTCTACCGTGATTGGTCACATTTTGGTCAAAACTTTGCGCAATGATATTCTTAAATATAACAATATTGATCTTGATGACGATATTCAAGAAGAAAGTGGTTGGAAATTGGTGCACGGTGATGTATTTAGACCACCAAAGAACAGAATGATTTTGTCAATTATCATTGGTAGCGGTTGCCAATTGTTCTTGATGACATTCACCACCATCATGTTTGCCTTGGTTGGATTGTTATCACCATCCAACAGAGGTGCTTTGTCTACTGTTATGTTCATTTTGTACGCGCTTTTTGGTTTCTTTGGTTCTTTTATTTCTGGATACATATACAAATTTTTCAATGGTGAAAATTGGAAAATCAATATGCTTTTGACCCCAATTTTAGTGCCAGGAGCGCTTTTTGTTTCTTTTATTGGGTTAAATTTCTTTTTGATTTTTGCTAAATCTTCTGGAGCCATTCCAATTGGCACCATGTTCAGCATTGTGTTGATTTGGTTCTTGATTTCATTCCCTCTTTCAGTGTTTGGTTCTCTTTTGGCCCTTAAGTTCCAAAAAGGATTGAAAAAACCAGTGAAGACCAATCAAATTCCACGCCAAATTCCAGTACAGCCGTTTTATTTAAAGATTGCCGTTGTTTCATTAATTTCTGGTATTTTCCCATTTGGTTCCATGGCGGTGGAGATTTATTTCATTTACTCCAGTATCTGGTTCAACAGAATTTACTACATGTTTGGCTTCTTATTCTTTTGCTTTGTGCTCATGGCCATCACTTGTTCATTGATCACTGTGCTCATGACTTATTATACTTTGTGTTTTGAAAATTACAAATGGCAATGGAGATCATTTATCATTAGTGGAAGTTGTGCCATTTATGTTTTTATCCACTCATTATTCTTGATCAAATTGGACCGTTTGAATGGTTTCACTAGTGTGGTGTTGTACTTGGGTTACTCGTCGATGGCCAGTGCATTGATCTTTGTGTTGTGTGGTTCTATTGGGTTCTTATCTTCTTTGTTCTTTGTTAAGAAGATTTACTCGGAGATTAAGATTGATTGATTTTTTTTCCCAGGAAAATCTGAAAACGAAGCAACATAATACAACACGGAATAAAAGAAAACAACAAAAAATTTTGCCAATAATTTAACATTCAATAAATAAAGCACGGGTGCTTGTCTTTCTTATATATTAAGGTACTTATTTTTCCATTCATGTTATTGCTTTCTTCTAGAGCAAAACATCTCTACGCGAGAAATTCCAGAAACCTTTAAATCAACAAAACTGTAAAATATACGTTTCTTTTTGAATATGCATATTCATATTACGTGTAGCATTTGTGGCAGTGCTGAATTATAGATGGGCATACCCTCTGGAATCAATGAAAACTCAGATTTCAACGGGTTAGCTTGGTTAATCTGACAAAAGTATTTGGTAATGGTTACAAGGAATTTTAGGTGTTAAATTTATAAGCGCAGCAAAAGTTATTATGATGCGCGCGTCTTTCAAGATTCTACAATGCCTTGACATTCCTTTCTACCTTCCAAACTTTTCCTTTCTACATATTGCAACACAACCGTCAATTATCACAGGGATCCACATCTTATAAACGTAGCACATTTCAGACTTGAAAACACTGTTTTCTAAATTAATGGTAGAGCATGCCATAAAATAATTTCAATTTCAGTAATAATTATGAAACTATCTGCCATCTCTTGCATAGCTCTTACTTAGCTACTTACTTGACTGTTATTAATAGCACGAAGCAGCACCCTCACAGACATATAAACATCAAAACTCACCACCCAATAAAAAAAATATCAACAAAACAAAACAAAACATGATAACTATTATTTGGGTTTTTAGAAATGGCTTCTTTACCACCAGATACCCTGTATTCTCTCTATCCGTTCGAGGACATCGTGAAACCAATGAATCCTGGAGAGAAGTTGATTTTGCGTTGGTTATGTGGCTTGATAACACTTTGGTTACGCAGCCCGCAGAAAGGTTTATTTTTTTGATTTTCTGAGCTTTTGCTGACGGCAGCACTAATGCTACAATAGTAATATGAGAAGAGTAAGCTCATATATACCATAGCTTGCAATAGAACACTGGGAAAGAATACAATAGCTCTATTTTGAGAGGCTGATTTTGCTTGATAGTAAGAGAAAGTGATAATTTTGCTTGCAATTATTTGTACCCAGCCAAAAGCCGACCATTGAACAGTATCAATAATCCTAAGGATAGTTTGCGACAGCACCGAATAAATAGAAACGCTGACTTGGAATCATCAAATAGCTTTGCTTGGACGTATCACAACACCCATCACATCTTACTCGATACGTTGGAAACCGTTACCACAAAAACTTTGCAGGTGGTTAATTGAATGAATGTTATAACTGCATTCTTGATACCAACTTCAACATTGCATACTCTCAATATCACAATCAATATCAACATCAAATAATGACCGAGATGCTGCCAATACTACCATCAAGGCCCCAGAGCCAGGACAACCACAATAAAATCAACACCCACCACTACACAGATATTGCATCCCAAGTTTACAATAATGATACATCCATAATATGTCGCGACTTGCTTCTGGACTTGTTCTCTCCCAGCATCGCCACCGTGGCTTCACGAAGTGCTGATGATCTCGCTAGCAGCTTAGGATATGATTCATTTTACCACTTGATCCGTCCCTTTGGTTTGCAATTGAGCTCAGTTTTCAATATCAAGAATACTCAATTGATCACCAATAGTTATCGTCATTTTAGTGTGCGATTTCAGAGGTCTGTTATTGAGACATTAACGGTGCAGGCTAATAGTCGTGGTCTCGCGGCCGGCTCAGGAAGTGGAGGAGTTGGAGGAGCCGTAGGAGGAGGCACCGCTAGGGAATATTATGAGCTTTTTAGAACAGCAGAATTAAATAAAGTCATGGTAGAGTATGTTAAACAAGTGGATCAGGAAATTAAAAAAATCTTGGCTGATCCAGAAAGTAACAGTAATAATAAAGAAACCGAAGCTAGGATCAAAATCTTGCGCAATTCATTGTATTTAAAGCTCATTGCTAAAGTATATTCCAACCAACTAATCTTACCATTTGAAACTTTCAACCATCCTATCATCCATTTAATTGTGTTAACGTCTGAGGATTCGCCAGAGAGCATCAATGATATTTTGATGCGCAATCGGTTAACACGCAAAAAGCACTTGTTGTTGAGCCCTGATTTACGCGCAGATGCTAATGCTAGGGAAGGAGAATATACAGCAACAGCAACAGCAAATAAGAATAATAGTGGCGTCACTGGTTATGGGCTGGAAGTGAATATCCCGAACTATTTGGACTTGTCCAGTGATGAAGATTCCTTAATTTGTTTCATGATTTTAAATGATGGAACAGTGCCCGGTGATGACCTGAAATGCAATGAATTGAAGAGTTACGTCAAGAAGAAGTTTTATTATCCTTGTCTTTCTTTAAAATTGAAGGATGTGGAAAATAATAGTGGACCATATACTGGGTTGTACTCGAACAAAAATCGTCGAGATGACTGCAATGACAACGGGAACATTAGCTATGAAGAGCTCATCAGACCTGGAATTTTCAGCTCTATTCGCGAAGAATTAGAGGAGATTGAGTTTAAAAAAAGTAGAAGAAAAAGCGCAAGCCACAGTGATAACACTGAAGGTAAGGAAAGCGATGAAAATAACATTGACCAGCTCACCGATAAAGATTATCATAACATTAAAAATATGCTTACTGAACTTGTCAAACTCAATTTGATTCCATTTATGGAAAAGAAAATCTCGTACTGGGATGACATTTATGTTCAACCACGAAAATCCATAACTAATCGATTTTTCTCTGCTTCCAAACGGTTCTTATCCAAAGGCAGCAATTCTGATAGCACGGGACTAAGTGCTACTTATTATCATGGCAATTCTTCATTAAGTGGCTCGACATCAGGATTCGATTTCCATGATGGCTATTATCCACATCATTCTAGCGAGGCAATGATCCGCAAACTTGCTGATTGGGCCTTTATGTTAAGAGATTACAAATATTCATACAGCACTTACGATTTGCTTAAAAAAGATCTCAATAATAGTAAAGCATGGACGTATTATGCATCCTGCCAAGAGATGGCGGTGCATTCGCTTTTGTTTGATATGATTGCTCAACAAACTCATTCATTATCAGCAGCATTATCATCGTCGTCGTCGTTATCATCATTGTCATCATCAGGAATTCATAGCAATACTGGTTTTGGTGGGTATAGTATCAGTACGATTAAGAGTAAGTTGGACGTCATATTCCAAACTATTGACTCGGTAAATTATACCTATATCTCACGCTGCAATTTGAGATCATTTGCATTACGATTTCAATTATCTGTGGCGGAACTTTTTAACTGCTTGAAAATAAACACATTTCTGGATCTGCTGCTGAGTCATGGACATGGACATAGTGGCGGTGGTGGTGGATTGATCAGTGATGGATTTGGAGGTGGTGGTAGCAGCGGAAGTGGCTCAAGTGGTGGTAGCATGCATATGCTAGGGTCGTCATATGTACATTATAATAACATTTATTCTATCAAGTATTTAAATGAGATTATTGCTTTGAAGTTGTTGAATTACACTGTTGTGGTTTCTTCTCCTGCAGCTACTTCGGCTGAAAATCAAACTACCAAAAAAATAGTGCCATCACCGACAGAAGAACGGTCTTTCCATGTTTTAAAAGCTATGATTATGGAAAGAATCAGTTACTGCTATGCGATATATTTATACAATCATTCTAAATTTCCAGTATTACTGAGACGTCAATTGATAACGCAGCCAAAGGATGTGACGCTGACTATTAATCGATGCACAGATGTGCCTAATACATTTACCAAACTTCAGAATGAGCGCCGCAATGGAAATAATAAAAATGATGCTAGTAATGCCAATGATGATGATGAATATCCTGAACTGGCCTATATTTTCCGCAAAGTCAAACCTGTGAAGAAGCAAGGAGAACAGCAACAACACCCACAAGATACTGAAGAAATTCCAAACCCATACAAATTAACAAGAACTAATTTGGCCGTCCTGGGACTAACTCGGTATCGTAAAGCTGCCTTTTGGCAATTGTTGGCTCTGAATCAATGGGAACATCAACACGATGCTATACAGTTGAAGCTTAGTGTTGAAGCGGCAACGAAAGCAGTTTATGGCGATGTATCGTTGAGTAATATTGAGAAAATAGTTATTGAAGAGGCTGGAAATGCTGGAGATGTTCAGCGTGGAGAAGAAGGAAAAGGAAAAGTTAGTACGAATATTTGGTTGCATAGAAAAGAGGGTCTCTTGGGAAAGTTTGCCCAATTGGAATTACATGATGATAAAAAGTAGTGACGGTGACGATTTTGGGTGACTTGTTGGCGAAAACAACATTAAATCAATACATATACACGCATTACTTTTTCTTTTGGGAGATTTTTTAAAAACAGTATTACTATTTTGATAGACAATCATTATTGATTATGGGATAGATATTGCTTACCCGTAGGCTACGCTGCAATTACTTTTTTAATATTTGTAGTTTATACTTGCAATTTGTGTTCTAGTTAGTATGACTATTAGAAAAAAAGAGTGAATATATTTTACAATGTTATGATAAAAAGTTGTTGAAAACGATGCAGACTGTTAGTGTTATATACAAGTGACCGCATTAGTTAAATACGAAAGCAGATATTCGTAATATCGATGTTAACAGTAGTGCTGAAAATGCAGGATATCTAAAAAGATGACAATTGAGCGGTGAATATATTCATATGAATTGAAATATTGAGGAAAAGAAAAATGCAAAATCATGTCTTCACCTCATCAAAGTTGATATGGATTGGATAAGAAAGTCCAATACCTTTACAAGTATCTCTGAATTGATTTTGTCCCATTGCTAACAAATAACGTTTTTGGTGTTTGTCACTAACGTTTTTGCATACATCAAATTCTCCTTTTGCATACTGGATAAGTTCATTGGCAGTATGCTTATCTGGTGCTTCTGTTTTAAGTTTGTTGTTAGTATCCGTTATGCTGTGGTTGTATCATTAAGATAGCTCTGGTGAAGCAAAAATTGGACAGAATTGTGGCCAAAGTCAATTAAGACAGAACTGATGTGCAAACGAGCTTTGACTCAACTAAGAAATCATAGTCGTATCGTTCGAATACCTACGGTGAGCGGCCCTGACTATTGCACGGTAAAGTTTAAAGACCTTTCGCTGGAAGATAAAGTCTTCTAAATTGAGGATCTTCTTGCTGTTGAGAGCTCTTCTCCGAGGATTTTTTTTGCTGGAGGCTGGTCCACTGTCATCACTGCTGTTATCATTGCTATTGTTATTGTTGCTGCTGGTGGAGTAGCGCAGTATGAATATACGCCTCGTACAGGGCAAGCGTCTTGAAAGAACCAGAAGCATGGCTGATAGTGATTCAGTGTGTGGTTGTGTATCTACTATCCTATTACTGCTGCTTATAGAGTCTTTCACTTACTAATTTGCAATTTAGTGTTGGCGGAGACGATGAGCTTGATATACTGTCACGTGCTATAGTTAATAGCTGCTAAGCAGATTTGAGTATTTTCGGTGATGGGGTTTAAGCTTCCACAACTTTATATTATTGACGTCCTTTGATGCTACCGGATATATTAGAATTGATATTGCCTTGCTCCGGCCCTTTTCGTCTAGTGTTCTTCTCTTTTGCTGCATCACTGCTTTTCGACTCACATCAACAGCTTTTATTCCTTAACAAACACATAGTGAAACCCGTCCGCCACAGTTAATCGGCTACACTGCGCTCATCGGGAACTGTCAGCGCCTATTTGCAGCAAACTGATTTCGTCTCTTCTTCTTCTTCTTCTTCTTCTTCTTCTTCTTCTTCAAACCGCCTTTGTACATCTCTCTTAAAACATTCCATACCAATCACAAACATGCTGGGCAGCCTCCTTCCGGATATCGCCGCCACCCTTCCCTCCATCAAACTTAGCCATCTCAACGCCAATGACCCAAACTTGGTGTTGGTTCCCGAGATCTTGTACAAAATCAGCGTCGCAAAGTCAGTAGGATTCAACTTGATCAAACAGTACAAACCACTTTTAAAGGACTCAAACTCTATTTTTGGTCAAGTTGTCGGTAATTCCGAGGCTGATTCCTCTTCTTCATCTTACTCGGGAGACACATTCTCAGATGCAGCACTTCAGGATAGCGGCAAAATCAAGCAAGCACTTCTACAAAAACCAGGTGCTACAGCTAGTAGGCCACAGGTTTACAAAGATAGTACTATAGAAGATACCAAAAACGAGCCATGGTTGATTGTTGCTGTCTTGCCTGCTTTTACTCTCCTGAAAAACGTCAAGGTGGTTTCCACCGTTTGTCGTATTGTCAACATTGAGAATGATCGGGCAAATGGAAGCAACATGATCGTATCCCTAAAAGCCATTGCAAGAGGTGAAGTCACTGATACTCAACTGTTATATATTGGTGGTGAAGATATCACTAATAAAAGTGGAAATGAGGATAAGAAAGTTTACCACAGCTTGCCAACGAACGTTTACTTAAATGACTTGTTTGCTAGCAATAGCGGCCTCACCGACGCTGCATTTTTGCCTAATGCGGAGTTCCTCACTATCGTTACTGAATTTGATGTTACTGTTAACAAATTATTTACCAACATTTCCATATTTAAAAAGGAGTACCGCAACGGATTAAAACCTAGCGGAGATGAGCTTAATGCTAACGATCTCGCTTACAAAGTGCTTTTGAGGCTCTCTCCGCTTGCTAGTATCTTAAATATCTTGCTTGAAAAGGACAAGTCCTTATTCAAAGTTGAACGGATATTTAAACAAGTTTTTGACAAAATCAGCGTTGATCCATTACCAGAAACCAATAAGCTTGAAGTTTCTATTAATAATAAGCGTCTAGTTTTATCGGAACAAAAAAAACCGTCCACCTCATTCTTATTCCACAAAAATACTGCATCAGAAGCACTTTCTAAGCCAGAGACTCAAACCAAAATTTTCATTATGCTGTCCATAGTAAGGCTCTATGATATGATTGTCAGCTTGTTGCCAATTTCTGGGTCGCAGAAATACTGGTACTTAACAAATTTGAGCTGGAATGACAGAATTATACATGCTGCACCGCAACTAATCTCTGAATTCAATGATATTTTGTTGTCTTTCAAAGATAATTATGATTTGATAATGAAAGATTTTGCCATGAATGGCGAATACAAGGACAAACTCAGAGTTTTGTTGAACCATTTGTCTACTTTAAAATTTGTTATCGAAAATGTAAACAAATCTAAAACAAAAGGAAAAGTGGGACGCTCTTCACCATCATCGTTATCATCGTTGCCGGGCAGCCCAAATGTAGCACGTCGTGGAATATTCGGCGGAGGAAGTAATGGTGAGGGCCTAGATGATGGTGAAGTTGATGAATCAATGAAAAAGCTTTTAAGTTTTTATAATGACCTCACGGCAGAAAATTCCTCTATTCAAATAAGTCTGGACGGATCAAGATTATTAAAGAAAGATTTTGAACGTCTTTTTAAAATGTCACAAAACAGAATGGCAAAAAATTCTTCAGAATATCAAGTTTTGTTAAATTATTTAGAAACTGTTATTGATTTGCCATGGTCCATTGATGAGTCTGCTAATAAGGTGGTGGATTTGCAAGCGGCCAAGAAACAATTAGATGATGATCATTATGGATTGTTCAATGTCAAGAATAGATTGATTGAGTATTTGGGGGTATTGAATCTTCAATTCAAAGTTAATGAATATAAGGATTCAATTATTGAGAATAACTTTGCTGACGGCCAAAATAACAATAAGCAACTAGCGTTGTACAAAAAGAATGACAATACTGATGATGACCAAATTGTATTTTCTCAGAATGACGATACAAAAAATCAATCACAGCAACATGAACACCGGGCCCCACAACGTAAGGCAAAATCTCTTCAAAGAAATGCTGCTGCTAGGTCGCCAATTTTATGCTTGGCTGGCCCACCAGGTGTTGGCAAAACATCATTAGCAAAATCAGTAGCAACGACATTGGGCAGAAAGTTTCAACGTATTTCGCTTGGAGGAGTCAGTGACGAAGCAGAAATCAGAGGCCATCGTCGTACTTATGTTGGTGCAATGCCGGGAATAATTATTTCTGCTCTTCGCAAGGCCAAAACATTAAATCCAGTGATTTTGCTTGACGAGATTGATAAAATTTCTGGTCATTCGGGAACTTCCAGAGGCGATCCATCAGCAGCAATGTTGGAAGTGTTGGATCCTGAACAAAATTCTTCATTCAATGATCATTATCTTGGGTTTCCAGTTGACTTGTCACAGGTGTTATTTTTCTGCACCGCTAACGATTTAAATAGATTACATCCCGCATTACGCGATAGAATGGAAGTGATTAATTTGACTGGTTACAATTACTTTGATAAAGTCAAAATTGTTCAAAAATTCTTGTTGCCAAAGCAATTGCAGAAAAACAGCTTACCGCAAAATGCTATTAATTTGAATGAAGGAGCAATTTTAAAAATTATCACTGAGTACACCCACTCGGAAGCTGGGATCAGAAATTTGGAAAGACAGGTGTCTACGTTGTGCCGTAACAAAGCACTCGAGTTTTCTAGCAAGATTGATAAATTCAACAAGGAAAATTTTGAAGGTAAAATTTTACCTAGTTCTTATAATCCATTGGTTACTGAGGAAGAATTGCCAGTATATTTAGGGATTCCTAATTCGTACCACTCTTTGGCAAGAAACCAATTGGTACATTCTAAATTTTCAGAAAGGTATGGGGTAGTTAATGGCTTAAGCTACAATTCAGACGGTACCGGTGGCACATTGCTTTTTGAGACTATTTCTATTCCAGCAAAACAAGGTGCTGGGGCTTTGTCTACTGATATAAAACCATCTTTTACGATGACCGGCAAGTTAGGTGAAGTACTCACTGAAAGTATCAAGATCGCATCTTCATTCGTCAAACTGATTTTGGCCAAAGATCTTATCTACACTGGTCCAGCGCCGTCGATTAGTTGCTCAAAAGCACTCAGAACTTTAGCCAGTAGCCAAATTCATTTGCATGCCCCGGAAGGTGCTATTTCAAAAGACGGTCCTAGTGCTGGTATCACCATCACTTTGGCTCTCTTATCGTTATTGTTACAAAAACCAGTACCTAATGATATTGCAATGACTGGTGAAATGACATTACGAGGCATTGTCTTACCTATTGGTGGAGTGAAAGAGAAAATTTTGGGTGCTCATTTATCCAAGAAAATCAAGACTGTGCTTTTACCACGCAGCAATCGTCGTGATGTTATCGAAGACTACATGAATAATTTACAAACTGAAGACAAGTCAAAAGCAGATGCAATGCTCGTCAAAATTTTGAAAAAAGATCAAGAAAACTTACATAGCTGTGACATTTATGATGAGCCAGAACGTTACATTGAACGGAATTTGGGAATAAGGGTATTATATGTTGAAGATTTTTGGGATGTTATTAAAGCAGTTTGGCATAATGAAGTGGGTACCAAAAATTTGATTGAGGATCTCAGCGCGAGATTATGATGTGTGATTTTCTACCATATTAGGGTGTTCTTATTCTTTTTTTTTTTTTTTTTTATGTTCCAAATACTCCTTTCAAGCCTCCCAAAAATTCACTACTGTCTCCCAGTCCGAATTATACAAGCTCGCTACCCTACCTGCTCCGTTAGACTTAT
>JXWR01005294.1_pt1 | contig 13594 bp, 6 predicted proteins | sample 315541 | NCBI WGS metagenome assembly JXWR01 (sample SAMN03273951, study PRJNA271842) | soil metagenome | isolation source: rice field ambient CO2 | place: India: CRRI Experimental farm Cuttack,Odisha-753006 | collected 2013-12-17
GAAAAGGTTTCAATTAAGCAAAGACAGCAGCCTCTGCCATCTGAATGGCTTAGCCTTTGCTTTTTTTTTTTTTTTATGATTTTTAGTTGATATTGTATTAATATTCTATCGCACTTCAGCATCCACTCGCTCAGTCATAAAAGTTTGTGATTCTGCCATGCTGCACGGAGTTTGTCCACGCATGTTAACTAAGCGTCGTTCCTTTTTCGTTCCTTTTCTTAAAATTCCGAAACGAAAAAAGATCCGTGTGCTAATTACTAACCACTAACATTACCTCACACACTCCCTCGAGTAAGTCTTCATCATCGCATATTTCACAGCCACCAAACATGACCAGCGGCGAGCCTTTTGTAACCCAGGAGGACGAACTCATTCAGCTCGAATATCTCTTGAAAAAAACTACCGAGAAGATCCTCAGATACGTTGGCGAGGCTTCCGAAAAAGTAGGCGAACGATATGATGCCAAGCAGCTCTATTCATCATTAATCAACAATGGCCAGATAGAAACCCCACTCAAAGGTTATGGTCATGGTGATTCAGCAAATTTGGACAAAGTGTTACTGCAAGTGGACTTAATTTTGGAAAAAAGTGTTAACACTTGGAGCCTTGGGTTTCTTGATAAACTTTATGCCTCGACAAATCCCATTGGTATCATTTCAGATTTGGTCCTTTCTATTCTTAATACAAACTCTCATGTGTTCTCAGTGTCACCGGCACTTAGTGTTATTGAGAAAAAAGTTGGTAAAGAATATGCTAAACATTTTTTCCACAGCAAAGATCATAGCCATTGTGGTGGATTAACTTTTGCTGGTGGTTCATGGTCCAACATCACTAGTATGCATATGGCCAAAGTCCAGTTATTTCCCGAAACAAAGACCCAAGGCAACGGCAATCGTAAATTTGCAGTATTCGCTTCAAGTCATTCCCACTATAGCTTGGTCAAAAGTGCCATATTATGTGGGTTGGGGTCCGATGCTGTTTTCAAAGTCAGAGTCACTGATAATGGGGAAATGGATGTAGAAGATTTGGACAAGCAAATTAAACAAGCGTTAAATAATGGATTTACTCCTTTTTACGTTACTGCCACCGCAGGAACTACAGTGTTTGGGTCTTTTGATCCTGTTGATAAGATTTTCCAAGTTACTAAAAAATATAAATTATGGTTGCATGTTGATGGATCGTGGGGCGGGAACTTTGTGTTCAGTGATCTGTTAAGATACAAATTGAAAGGAATTGAAGAAGCAGATAGTATTACCACAAACCCACACAAACAGCTAGGGGTGCCAACAACATGCTCCTTTTTGTTGCTTCGAAACCAAAGCATTTTCCAAACGGCTAATTCGTTGAACGCTCCATATTTGTTTCATCAGTTAGAAGATGGAAAGGATGAAAATGAGTTGGGCCTGTTTGATTTAGCTGACGGCACTTTGGGGTGCGGTAGAAGAGCTGATGCTTTGAAATTTTACTTGAGTTGGTACTACTATGGTAAGCTTGGGTTCAAAAGAAGAGTGGAGCACGCTTACGAAATTGCCAAATATTTTGAACAAAGACTTTCGCAATTGGAAAACTTTGAAGTATTGAACAGTTTTACTGATGATAATAACGCCCAGAAAGCTCAAGTACCTTGTCTTCAAGTTTGCTTCTATTATAACCCAGCAGGTCCAAGCAAACCAGTGAAAGATCATACCAGTATCACCAGATTCATTTCACATAGATTACATGAACAGTCCAAATATTTGATTGATTTTGCCCCATATCCAGATGCTAAAAACAGTCCAAAGGCTAGAGGTGAATTTTTCCGGATAGTCTTCATCAACCCAAAGCTTAGCACCAATTTTATAGATACGCTTATAGAGGATATTGTGGCTACTGGTGAAGAGTATTCATAAAAGTTAGTAAGTAAGTAAGCGAATCTATATAACCATGCTATTAGGAAGCTGTGTCAATAATCTAGATGATTCTAAGAAAAGCGTTCGTATTGTGTTTTTTAATCTTTTGTAATTAGCCAGACAGGTAGTCTCTAGAGCCTTGTGCCCCTGCTTATATACATTTAAAGCAGCGCCATCGCTCGCAACGTCGTGCTCTTAGCAAGTTTGAAGTTCCCGTAATTGTTTTTGCCTGATTTTTCAACGAGGAAACGAAACAAGGATAAAATAAGAAACAAAAAATAAGAAAATAACTGGGCACAGGCAGGCGCTCTTCGAGAACGCAATTTTGAGAAGTCACATTCAGATAGCGTACGCCAATAGCTACAAAATAGAAAGTTCACAGCACAATATATATATCTATATATATATAAAATAAAACAACATATTTGAAGCAATATAGCAATGACTGAGCAGTTTATTAATTATAAAGTGGAGCTTGTGCTTCATGATTTCTCTCGAATCAGAGGATACGTGAATGGAATCCAGGGCAAAGACTTGTCAATTTCTAAAGGTATGTTGATTTTATTGAAGAAGGAATTGAGACTTTACTCTTTAATGGCTTTCATTTCATTTAAATCTCAAGCGTATGGAAAAAGAATTATTGACTAATTTATGAAATAGCCGAATTTGTTGATACTGGAAAAACCGCCGATAATTATACCATTGCTGGTAACTTAATCAACGACTTGTCAGTGGTTGAAATACCAAAAGAGGCTCTTGTTAGAAAGAAGAAAGATAACAAAAAAAACAACCAAATTAGAACACCATCTAAGGTTCTTGTTGATGATGCGATTGTATTTCAGAATGCAGGAACCAGTCTGTCTGGCAATAAAGAAACTCCAAAACCACAACAGCAGCAACATCAACAACAACAACCACAACAACCACAACAACAGAGTTTGGTTGACGATGCAATCATTTTTGCTAAACCTGCCAGTGAAAACAACAATAATGTTAACAACAACAATAGTAACAATAGTAATAATGCACGTCCTAGTAGATCAAGTGAATCTCCAAAAGTATCGAAACGCAAGATATCCGGCAAGAATCACAAGGCTAAAGGCAAAGATCAAGTTGAAGAAACATGGATGGACGACGTGGCGCAGATTAAAGAATCTCAAGATTTTGATTTTGCTACCAATTTGGCACTTTTTGATAAAGCTAGTGTATTCAAAGATTTGAAATCTAAAGACAAGGTAAGTTTTGCTAATAGATTGGCAGGCCATAATAAGGTTGATAGTCCTGTCAAGAAGGTAAATTATGACAATAATGAAATGGTGCTTAATGACAAAGATGATTTATGGGACAACATTTCGGCAGTCGGCGAATCTCCAGTGGCTACTACTACTACTAGCCCTACGAATGAGTATGAGAAAGTCACAGAAGAAGTTAAGAAACTTAATTTTGATGATAAAGGCAAACCAGAAACTACAAAAAAGACCAAGATTTCCATTTTGAAAAGACCAGAAACAACGGTGAAAAAGGAAGAACAAGAAAAAAAGTCTGCATCAAGACAAGCAATTCTTTCACCAACCATAAATCATTTTGCTTCCGAAGTCAAATTTGTTTTGCCAGGTATAGATTCTCCATTAGCATTATCATCACCATTACAGCTACTAGAAATCGAAAGATTATCTATTGATAATTACGGCTTCTCTGGTCAATTGTTTGCTGAAAATGCATCTTTTGGGTTATCAAAATTGATTATTAAGACTTTGGGAGGTGCCGGTAGAATAGCGAACAATAATCATAACAAGCCACCATTGGTACTTATATTGGTGGGGAACAATCGTGCTGGTGCTCGTGCCTTAGCTGCTGGCAGACAGTTAACCAATCGTGGTGTAAGGGTTATTGCCTTTGTATTGAGTAGCGAAGTTTCTGATATAATCAATGGTGATGCTAATGGCAATGGCGCTAAGAATGGTGATAGCGATGACAAAGAAGTCTTCTATGACGCTGAAGAAGAATTTGACAATAATGTTAAAGACCAATTGCGATTGTTTATCGCTTATGGCGGCAAAGTGTTCAATAAATTTCAGGCATTGGAAAATTCACTAAATGCTTTAGATTCACCATTGGAATTGGTTGTTGATGCGTTGCAGGGTTATGACACCAACTTGACTGACCTTTGGGGTGATGAATTGCAAACATGTTTGCGTTTAATCAAGTGGGTAAATGTCAAACTTGCAACCAAAGTGAAGATTGTATCCATTGATATTGCTAGTGGTTTAGATGGTGGATCTGGTAGATTTGCTCTCAGTGCTAGCGATATTGAACAAGTTAAAAGCGCAGCAAGTTCAGTTGAACCTGTTGATAATGGTAAGAGCGGCGATGTTGTTAACGACGATGATGATGATAATAGCCAGGTTGGCCCAGATGATTTACGTATCCGTTCAAACGTAATTGTATCTCTTGGATTACCGGTTATTGGGGTATTGCACGCTTACCATTTGGGCGTAACGGAGTTGGGAGATTGGACACACTACTTGATCGATATAGGTATTCCAAACAAAGTGTATGGTAGCAGAGGATCGCTTCGGAAATTTAATAAAAACTATTTTGCTGGTGATGATTGGTTTAAAGAGATTACTGTTAGCCGGCCATAAAATAGTAATGGAGTTGCAGAAAACGGACGGTGAATGAGCTGTAACAATATTCATCCTGGAAGGGCTATATACGTGCATAGACTGCAGATAGGTATGTAACAATCAACGCAGACTGGTATAGCTGATTATTTGGGGTTTTACCTAGTTCTCAGCTGGCTGGGTTTAAGCGGTCTGAGGCGTCGCTTCTGCCGCAATTGTGTTTTGTTACCACAATAAAGATAGTCCAAACGAGGTTCTGGACAAAAAGATCTTCAGAGTAGCGCCGTTTCAAGACGGCTGCAGTTACATGCAAGGGTGTATCAGCTGCAGGGGACCACAGCTTGCCAATGTCCCAAAGGATCACGAAGTATATAAATACAGGTTAAAAGCCATCCATGGCATTTTATGCTTTTTTGACATATTGGGAAACTGTCAAACAGAAAAGCCCATGCCTTTCCTGTTAATCCACTTTTTTTTTTTAAATTGAGACGTATCAAGTCAAAGAAAAAAAAAATTAGATAACTAATATAACACAAAAAATCATGTTGACCCACCATAACAGTGGGCTTGACCTATTTGCGCAATTCGAAACCAACAACTACTACTCCGAGCCACAAAATCTAAAAGAGCAGGGACCAGTGCATTTACAGCTTATGGAAAGAAGCGAATATATGAAAAAATTACTCTCTCAAGCTGCAAATCAATCTAGTTCTAGCATAGACAGCCAATCAACTTCTAAATCTTCCTCCAACAACAGCGAGAATGGTTCTCCATCATCATCATCATTATCATTATCATCATCATTATCATCATCATCATCACCACCAGCATCATCAGCATTAGCCTCATCTCCACTAGCATGGGGCAAACATAGATACTCTACTTATTATGAAAGGCTGCCTTTTTTCAAAAATCCATTCTCCCCAAACAACAAAAGGGCGCAGAAACTACAATATATCTCTTCCAGTATTTCTCCAAATGCGTCAAAATTTGTTCTTATCAGTGCTGATAAGTGGCTAGTGTACCAGATCAATGCCATGGATGTGCCTACGCTTTTATGCTGCGGTAAGTTAAATGGCGATTTTGGTAATAATTTTGACTCATTGGAAAGAGAGCCACAAATCTCTAAAAAGATAAATAATCTTCAGTATCAGTCCTGTGCGTTGAGCGATAGATTAGTGGTGCTAACGTGCTCCAATGGTTCACTACGAGTGCACGATGTTATGGAAAATGGAAAATTGTTCTACCAATATGAAGCTGGCCTTCCTATTGAGTCAGTTGACATTTCACCAAACAATAGCTTGATAGTCTGCGGTTTACAAGGTAGGAACAGACATACCAGGGGAAGTATCATGTTGCTTATTACTTTTGAGTTCAAGCTGCCCAGAATGGGATGTGGTTTAACTCCAGAGATGATGGAAAATCTAGCTAAACTTCAGCAGCAGCAACTTGCTACACATGAAAGAAAAAAAGGTCAACTTACTCTAACGCCACCACAAAAGTTTTTGAAAAAAGTTGGTTCAAAGCCATCATTGGGAAATTTGCGCAAAATAAACGAAAAACAGCTACAAACACTGCTTCGAGATAAGCCAAACACAGTGGTCAGTGCACCAGTTCCAGAACTAACACTTGTTAGTGCTGACACTAAATTAATTACTCTTCCGTATAAAGGGATTGTAGATAATGTCAAATTCAATGAAAATGGATCAAAATTGATACTTTCAACTTTCAAAAACGAGTCCAAGTTTATGGTGTTTGATACTAAGACTCCGCTGGATATTAAGCCTATTATGAAATCTGCCAGAAGTCCGGATATTGCTGCCACTAGTGAAGGTATTACTGATTTTCAACTTTTTGGTAGCAATGATGAGCTAATGGTGATTTCCTCCAACTCACCAAATTCACCACCAATGATACTAAACACCAGACTTGAATCAATTCACCCAGGGAATAGTGATGAGGCTCACAAACCGGTTCAGCCCAAGAGACTTATCAAATTGGACGCTATTGGAACTAACATTCATAAATGCTGCGCTAATGCTAATAGTAATTTACTATCGTTTTTATCAAGTACGGGAAAAATTTGGCTAGCTCAAGTTTCTCAAGAAAATCTAGTTAGCAAGATTGAAGTCATTGATCAAGTTTCGAGTTCCAGCTGTTATAAACAGTCTGCAAGTATCAAGTTTTCAAAAGATGGTACCAAAATGTACATTGTTGATCTACAGGGGGTTTTATTTGTCCAGGACTTTTCTAGCATCTTGAAAGAGAAATAAAATGCTTTTAATTTCTTCTACAATCTTCTAAGCAGCTTTTTTTATGCTAAAATTGCTATTTTCTGCGATGTTGCAAATAATTTTGTGTGTCGGTCCTGTATTTTTTTCTTTATGTTTATATATGATATGGTTCCAGCGCTCAGATGACAGCTATGTTACTCTTCAGTTCTTAATGTGTTTTCTTTAAAAAAATTTTTTTTTTTGGCTTTACTGCATATGAATGTTGGGTGCCAATGATTGTCGATCATATTATAAGTTTGCTTCTCTTTTTTTCTATGCCTTTTACTCAATCTCTTTTTAATAGTTCTCTACTGCTTTTGTATTGCATTTGTTTTTATTTTCGCTGCACTATAATTCTAAAAGTCTTACAAGTTTTCTATCTTTTTCCAAAAATCAATCTTATAGTAAGCTGAAACTTTTGATAGCTTCTTCTGTTGGATTTTTCGCTAACTCATGTTGTTATAGCATACTTCAGCATGATTTTTTGATGCTATACGCCTTGTGGCAGTGTTTGGTGCCGATAGCGATACAGCGAGGCATTACAAGTAAATATTCAGGCATGCAAATCTGCTGCTGGTAGAACTAAAAGGTAAGTATCCAATCTATATAAGTAGTGCATGTCAATAAATGCACAGCCTTCATCCACTATATTGTGCACTGTAAGCTAGCTTAGATATGATCGACAGTAATACTAGCCAAAACAACCATTCTATCAACTCTACCAATTAGGTAACCAATTCAACCAATGCATCAGTCAATAATAATTCTCTCACAATTTGGCATTATTTCGTCCACGAGCAGGACACCCTTCATTTCATATTTAGCGCCATTGGGCTTTTTTTTTTTTTTTTAATTCTGAAATATAAGACAACATACAACATTGCCTCAAAGAAATTTTGAATAAATGGACAAGAACCTTATATCTTATTGCAGTATGATGTTCATGCATGCACGGATTTTCCGAAAAAAAATGCACGGAAGGCGCGTATGTACACTTATGTACAATATGCTATGCGACGCGTGGTTTCTCGGGGCTCCTCAAACATTGGGCTACCCATGGGGCTGGCTAGAGCTAGCCATGCTGGCTATAGTTGGCGATACGATCCAGAAGCACGAACAATAGTACTGTTTCTTTACAGTAATCAGCTTTGTTTGCGCCTGGGTGTACATTCATAAGATAAATTTTGCCATTTTATAGGAACTCTCAGAACATAGCCTTCTGTTCGAAGTTGGTCCATATAAAGTCATTTTCCTACATCAAGCCCCAGCTGAAATGGCTTTGTAGACAGTGAATAGCCTTTGTTGCTATTGCGAAGAATGATGTGTGCTATAATTGTGTAGTGAATAGTTCTACATAGCTTAACTGGAGCATGTGATAAAAAAATGTGTTGTAGAGAGGAGAAAGGAATTTATGGTTCTCTAAGACGGCGTAAAAATGGGTTCTCTCTTAAAAAGGCTTTTTCATCTGATGTTTTCCAATACTTAAAATTCATTAAATCACCCTTATTCTGTCTCCATGTTTCTAATTCATTCCTATGCAATTTGACAAGGTCACTCACTGCATTAATAGCTTCAGTTTCCGAACCCACTGAAAGCTGTACCGAATCATATGAAGAGGAAGGTAAGCCTTCATTAATCTTTAAATATCTCTCAAACTCACTAGGAATATACACAAGTATACCATCGAAAAGAGTAGGAATGATCAGGAATTTCTTATCTTTAACCAAGTTATAATTGTTGCCCAAGTCATTGTACACCAGAACTTTAGGATCTTGAGCAATTGTTTTTATATCATCAGCGAGTTCTTGCTGATATTTAACAACATCTCGCTGAAGAAAACGACCGCATTCTATTCTTTCCAGTGCATCAATGAAAGCATGCCCTACATGAGGCTGTTGGTTTTGTTCCTGTTTTAGCAAATCTTTCACACATTCTTCAATAACTGAATTTAAGAATGGTGCTTTGGAACTCTCAATTGTTTTCATCAACTTCACTTCGTCCCAGAAATTTTCACGGAAAACTTTCAAATTGTTTTTGACTAATGCGTTAATATTAATAAATATTCCAGTTTGCACGTCAATTAGTCTAGCATCATTTCTATTTTGCCAATTTATATCCTTAGTGTATCTGTTTACGAAATATGGGCTTATATCGAGAAAAAATGCCGAGGCTCCTAAATCTAATATACTGGTTTGGTTAATTTTAATTGGCTTTGTAGTGGCATCATAAACGATTGTGTAATTGTACTGGTTCTCAACCAATTTTATCAACGACTCAAACGATATTTCCACATTCACTGGATCTTTCACCTTAGTGTTGAGAATCCCATGTCTATTGAGCCATGAGTTCAAAGTATGATAGTCGTTACCCGAGATCCAAGTTTTAATGTCAATTTGCTTGGCAAACTTAAACCAAGCCTTAATGAGTTTACTTTTCACATACAAAACCTCTTCGGTTGAGTGGTGCAGCCATTTGAAAAACCTCCAATCATAGTTCATATGTTTATTTTGGAGTATGACTTCCTGGAAATACTGCGGTATGAATTTATTGCTAACCCTTTTGGATCGCTGTTCTTGTAGATAATGGTCTCTTGGAACAAGGTCGAATGCATCAAGCTCACCAAAACTCATATCCGTGTAGTGAAGGTATACTGTTTTTGGATTATCATTTTTGACGTGCTGTTTCATTAATCTCTGCTGAAATTCAATATCTTCAAGCACTTTTGAATTGTTCTTAAACCTTTCCTTCACTTTGTCAATAGAGAATAAAAAATCTTGTTCGTCGATTTTTAATGGGGAAAGATGGCCACTATTGTCTTCATAAGCCATTTTTTCCGTTTTGTTCAGTGTAGGTGTAAAGTATTGAACCGTGGCTCCATTTAAGTTATAAAGAAGTGGCCGAACAATATCAATGGCATTATACCATTTGGCAAGGTTCTTGTAAGGAAGTATACCACCAAGAACAACTTTTAACCTTTCGGCCTTGACTTTAACCAACACACTATCAATGTAACGTTTCACAAAACGAATGAAATAAGTACTGTAAAAGTTATACATTTGTTTTTTGGCTTCCACTTCAACTTTAATAGAACCTTCATCAAAATCAAGAATAAATACTTGTGAGGGATGTGGCATATTCACATTCATGTACATAAAGTTTATCACTTTGAAAAGGTCAATAGTTTGGGAGTTATAATAAGTCATAGGATTAGCGGTGATATTAACCTTGATCATGCTTGCTGACATGTACATTGATGCATAAACGTTTTCTTTAATTGGAGTAAAAAAGTTTGGTGATAAATCATCGCCTAGATGATGGCAAACAGAATCAATGCCTTGAATAAAACCACCAATGATGGGGTTGTTCAGGGCAATTATAGACAGTAACAATTTGCAATCAAACTCCTTTACTTCACCTCCTTGGCTCTACATTACTGATGGGACCCTCATTGATAAATGGTTTTCAAAGAATGCATACAAGATGTTCTTATAATGACTATCTGGGCCTTCAAAATAACTGAACCCCGGAGAAAAATTAAAGAGTAGATCACTCCACGAAAGCTTCAATTTAAAACTTAAATTTTCTTTGGTATATCCGAAGATTGACAATGATTTGAAGTACTCTTGAATTTGCTCAAGAATCAAATAGAACTCCAACCGAGGATCGTTCATTGCAAAAGACTTTGGGTTTGTAGTAAGCTTTTTGTCTAATCTGCTGTAGAAAATGTACTCGTCCACGTCCTTTTTAGGAATGTATTGGATAATGATTTCCAATGGATAAAGGACTCTATCCACAAATGATTTGGCAATTTCGTTAATGACATAGTCACTTTTTATGGTTGGCCCATCAGTATCGCCAACTTTGTCATCGTTATCTGACTGCTTACTTGACATGGGCACTGGTTGTTGCATTTTTTCATCAACGCGATTGTTTGATATGACAGGGGCTCCAGTTCTAACATTATCAGGGGTGTCACGATGCAAGCTTTGATCAACTTCCACATCAACACTGCCCAATGCATCAATTCTAGCTTTCTTTTTGGTTGAACTTCTAAATTTCGCACTGAGACCTGTACCGTTGTAGTTTTGTGAGTCGATGACCAAGTAAGTAATGAATATTAGCAAAAGAAGCATACCCATCTTCTTTGCCAGTTTGAATATACGTATTTTGTTGAATAATAGTACCAAAAAACTGTGGGTGGCGCTGCCATGCTTTGGCTTGAATATATTCCCATACCTTTTCGGGCTGCCCTCCTTTAGTGTCATGCTAGATTTTGTAAGTGAATGATAAAGTTAATGAGTGTTGAACTAATAGAGCAGCTCGGAATATGGAACTAGGATAGAATTAGGAAGTTGAGGTTTTAAAGAAAAAAGTGAGATTATTAGTTACAATCTATCAGCAGTAATTCATAAGTAAACAGTTTAGTACTAAATTGTACATTGAAGTGTTTATAACTTGGGGAGGAAATACGGTATGCTGCCATAGCTCAGATCTTTGTCAACATAATGAGGTGGCCGGTAGTGCGATGAGACATCCCCGGGATAAATTCAAAGGACATTGGGATTCTTGGTGTGTTTTTGGCTCAGGTGTCTAACAATTGTTGCAAAATCACCAACTTTTTTAAGAGGGAACTTATCATCACAAGGAACACTGTTATGATGCATTAGTCTGTGGCCATGGATGTGGTTACTTCAAGGCTTCTACCTAAGCACTGGTGCTTCCTTCTCTTGTTACTAAACTGACAGTTTGTGACAGGTTTTTGACAGGGTGGCGGATCTTTGCTGATCTTCAAAATTGTCTCAATCCAAAAAAGAGGGTAATTATGTAGCTTCAACCATTCTGAGAGGCTAATTGGTACATACACGCAAAATATTTCCCCAAGAAATGGGCGTGTGGCGTAGTTGGTAGCGCGTCTGCCTTGCAAGCAGAAGGTCACTGGTTCGATTCCTGTCTCGTCCAATTTCTTTTTTTGTTACCTACACGCAAAGCTTGTGAACAGAAGTTATCCCGTTTTTTTTTTGTATGTTAGTTGATAAATTCATATAAAGTGTCTTGTTTACGGATGCGTGTATACGAAACAAAAGCAAATACCGATATTGCAGTTACTAGTTTAACTCTAAAGTTGCCGGCTTTGAAAAGCTGATATATTGGCGATGTTTACATTGGCTAACTTTGAATGTGGACCGTAGGAGTGGATGGCAGCATGTCAATTTACATTTCAATGAAGCTTATTTATTATGTAAGTAAACCTAGTTGTCGTGCGAGCCTAGAATTACCTTTATGAAGCGTTAGTATTTCGTTAGGATAAACAAGCTAGTTTTGTGGCATGATCTATAGTCACATCGGCCTGGATATATATGCCACTGCCGGTGTAGCTTTTCTCGAGACAATTTTCGCAGGCGTCGCTATTTTGAAATCTTGGCTCTTCTTGTTTGTCACGCGTAAGACAGTAGTTGAACTTTCTCAGTCGCAAACACAATATATTGAACGCATGTCTGCAGACAGGTGGTATACCTTATTAACCGACTAAAGCAGTTGATAATGTGTGGTGCCTCATATTCTTATAGGCGTCCTTGAACAGTTTGAGGTACTATTGCATGTAAACGCTGGTGAGGCTTGGGTGTTTGTTTATCCAACTTCTTGAAATGACATTTTTAAAGGTACTTTGTGCTTACAGATAATAAAAGGACGGCCTCAGTGCTGCGAGTTATAGCTTTCGCTTGCGGTCATGCCCAGTATCTGTTGACCAATATGAGATATACATATGTCTTACAAGACGTACGCGTTCCGTCTTACCCTATTGTAGAGCACATGTGTAGATATTAGTCATCTATTACAGTCATTGCATAATTTCAATATAGCCAAGAACAGCAAGACGAAAAAAGGCCACGTCTGAAATCCTATTGATACTCGAACCTTAAATACTCCGGCAGCACAGTGCAGCACACTCACTTACCAACCGTTAATTGCCTGCAAGACATCCCTGCGACAATATTCGAATATTTCTATTGTCATGATTGCTAGCAGACTATCGCTACTGCCGTTGGCCTTGTCATATCATACCCGCACTGCTATTTCCTCCAACGCCCTCAAAAGACAATCATTTACCATCAGATCTAACACCAGCTTTACAAACTTTACCAAATTACCATTTGCAATGAGCAACCGTGCAATTAACACCGCATCCACTTCATCCAAGACAACCTCCACTGCTCCATCCAAATCCGTCTGTGTTTTCTGCGGCAGTGCTAATGGTAATGATCCTGCTTTTGTGGAAGCTGGTACCAACCTCGGAAAGGCCCTTGTCGAAAACAACTACCGTTTGGTTTATGGTGGCGGTAACATGGGCATCATGGGTGCTGTTTCTAAAGCAGTAGAAGATAACAATGGCTTTGTGCATGGTATCATTCCAAGAGCCCTTTGTGAAAGAGAAAGACGTGAAGGCGATCAAGACCAAATTGAGCAAAAGCCAAATATTAAGACTACAGTCGTTACTGATATGCACACTAGAAAAAGATTGATGGGTCAAGAAGCTGACGCTTTTATAACTTTACCAGGGGGTTTTGGTGTAAGTATTTGACTACTATTATTATAATTAGGCTTATATAAACCATCTTCTTCTGTATTATATCTTGTAACAAGTGACATTAAAAAAAAGTGAAAAAAAAGGACGGTTTATGATTAAAAAAAGAAGGAAAAAAAAAAAGAATTTACTCTCTTTTAGTTTTTATTTACCAAAATACACGTGGGTGATGAACATACAAAGCAACACAAATAGCGGTTATTTTCTTTTTTTAAAAAAAAACAA
>JXWR01005267.1_pt1 | contig 13530 bp, 8 predicted proteins | sample 315541 | NCBI WGS metagenome assembly JXWR01 (sample SAMN03273951, study PRJNA271842) | soil metagenome | isolation source: rice field ambient CO2 | place: India: CRRI Experimental farm Cuttack,Odisha-753006 | collected 2013-12-17
GTAGTTCCTGCACTTTCGTGCGTGCATATGTATGTTGCCAGGAACTTCAAGATATTGTAAATGTGACAGTTTGGAGATTTTAGTGCTGGAAAAGCCCCTATTAATCGAAAGGTAAAATTTGTGGAAAAGTGAACAATATTTCTATTAATCGCACTATAGATGGTCAATGAAAGCAATTAAAATAGATTATTATTTACAATAAACACAGAAATTTAATTTTGGCACATCTGACTTTTCTTGGAGATTAGTTTATAGAATTTTCATTGGGACGCTACTGTTTTTTAGTGGTATGCTAAAAAAGAAAAAAAACCGTTAAGAGGAGTATTTTTATTCAATTAGAGAGATATTCTCACTTTTGCTTTTTACATTGAGGAATAAACTTGCAAACCGGTTTAACATTGCTTTGAGAGATGTACCACATTTATGTTCTACAAAAAGAATATTATAAGCGGAAAATAAACCCAACGAGAACAGAAAAACATATGAAATTAAACGATACAATTAGAGAAGATATAAAATGTATAAAATAATAATGAAGAAAAGAAATGAAATTATGAAAAAAAAATTTGAATGCAGAGGCTGGTATCACGGACCAATGTTAGACATCAAAGAGTCCAGACAAAATTACCATGTTTAATTGTCAGAAGTCTTGCTGTACAAGAGCCCAATGCCAAGACAGCCATCCCAACTTGAGCTGGTCAAAGAATACTTGTTTTCTCCAGATGGGCAAGCATAGAAATTAATATTCTTGTTTTTCAATTCGTTTTTTTCAAGGTAGAAACCTTTGGTTACCTCGTTGTCATGAGCAGCGATACCAATTTCGCCATTGTTTGGTTTACTATAAACGTACTTTCCGTCATCTGTCTTTAAAGAACCATCATTTTGTAAGGTGACCTCGAGATATTTTCCTTCATCGCCTCCAATGGAGAAGACAAATGGATGACTGTTAACTTCTTTGATACCAAGCAAATGGACCGGGCTTGCAGAACGGACAGAAATCAAAGCGAATCTAGAGCCTGTACCAGCTGGTGCGTCGCGAATTTGAAAGGGAGCGGCAAAGGTTTCAACAGCAAAAAGAGAAGATGCCACAGCCAAAATTAAAGAGAGTTTCATGCTTGGAAGTTGTGTGTAGCGGAGTTGTAGTAGTTAAAATATTATTGATTGATGTAGTTCAAATGAGTTTAATTATGAGTTATTGTGTTTCAGTGACTAGATATACATTGTTAATCTTTAACAGTTAAGGAAATTCGGTTAAACTTATACCTACAAGTTTTTTTTCCATCTACTAAAATTAGAAGTTATCACTCCACTTATCAAATATTTGAATGATATCATTGCCTTTCTGATGTTGAAAAACAGGATCTGTTATTTTTTCAATAAAAATAGTAGTACCTGCACCCACATGCATACAGCTACAGGAAATATGCAAGTGAGACAATTTTTTTTGCAACTATAAATAGAAAAGCCTCGTTTACGATCCATAAAAACGAATACAGAAAAAATTTTTATATTGACTGGTGATTACCTCTGTACGTTATCACAATTAGCTCAATAACTGACCATATCCCCGGGCCGGTTTATTTTTAGTGCAAAACACTAATACTAGCATATTGGTTTGCAAACTATTGGAGTAATAGGTCTGGGCCACATAAAAGTGATGATAAAGTGAAATTGATAGGAAGCACAATACTCAAGGGTGAAGGAAACTCCAAGTGACACATCCACGCGTAGTTGATTCTTAAGTTCTAGGCAATTACACAAAGGCAATAGTTCAAAGGCTACAAGAAACTGTAATTGCTTATATAAAGAAAACAATTGTGACATAACCTATACCATATATATATTTGAACCGTACAAGTACTGTAGTTACTAAGTTAAAATTTTAAAAAATAGTTTAGTGAGGATAACGCGTATTAATTTGAAGAAAAAACGTAAGTCAGTTGTTAATTAGAATAGAATAAAAATGAGATTTATAAAAAAAAAGGGGGGTTGGGAAATGATTATGTAACGATGATTAAAAATGGCAAAAAAGGGAAATAGAAGCAGCAAAAATAGTAGTAAAGTGCATTCTTAAGATGCCTTAATTGATAAAGTTGGCTCACTATCAAAGTTCGACCTTTTCGTTTATTAGAATTATTAAATAAACTTGTTTGCTAACGATGTTGAAAATCAGAGCCAGTGACAATTACAAAAACCAAGTAGACAAGCTAATATTTAAAGCTATCAATGAATCTACTTTATTAGCAACAAAAACTGTTCTCTTTTTGCCTATCACATATTTTCACATTCGATGATAGTATCAACTGGCTGATGTTGGGAGGTGGTAACATAAGTGCATGTTACTTCATTACAAATAGCTGTCCTGCACCTGGACCTGCATGCATCTGTATGCAATCCCAACAAAAAACTTAAAAATAGATCCACGGGTTTTTTGCAAGCTATAAATACAAAATGCGCACATAGGCGTACATTTGCTGTAATGATTTTTGTACAGAATGTGTTTGCCAAATGAATTACAGTCAACAACGAATATTGAGGGAACTTGAGAAAATCTTGTTTCTTACGCAAAGTTTTCCAAATCCTCCTATGTCCTAGAGAATTACTTCTCCGTCAGATATATTCGCATAGCACAAGATTTCTATAGTGTTGAAATGAAAATAGTTGCTATCATGGCAAATGTCTCACCATGGCCCCTCTAAATTGTTAAGTTAACCAATAACAAAACAAAGAACCTTTTTTTCCAGTAGACATATACATTATAACAAAAGACTACAGATTTTAACAGACCGTAAACGTCTTAATATCGTAAACTTCTGAGCTACTTGCACACGCACGTGGTGATAAAAATACCACTAACATATACTCTGTCATCAACATAACATGAAATTGAATAAAGATCAAACATTAACCATTAACGAGACCATGAGGTTCAGCAAAATATTAGTTAGCACAAAACAGAACGTAATTTTACGGGAAAAAACAAAGCAGGTATCTTCTATCAAACCAAAAATGCATGGAAATCATTAATAATAGAGCTCTTTAAGCAGCAATAGCAGTGGGTTGTTGCTTGTTTTTCTTTACTATGTCAAGAATGCTATTCAAAATAAATATTCTGCCATCCACCGCACTAAGCCACACATTATCCAATTGGAGATCAATAATACTGTTTTCCTGGCAATAAATGAGCCTCGATAATAAAATTGCACTGATCTGTAAAACGTGTACCCCGCAATCGCTTCCGTTGAGCTGCTGCGGTGTTGGTACTACCTCTGGCTTGATCTCACTCCCAGCGCCCATCTTACCGTGGGCTTTTAAATAAATATTCAAATTATTAATCAAGTTTTGGGCCTCGCGATTATTATTGTCATCCTGTTCGTCACTCAAAGTGTCATAAATGAACGCTTTGCGGTCAAGTATGGAGATCACTACGAGGGACCAATGCGAGCCACCTTCTGCGAGTTCAACATCGTCATTGTCATTGATAGGGATGAAGATAAAACTGGCTAACTCGAGCGGTGGTAAGATACCCTTTAAAGAGGCTGGATCCTGATTCATGAGAAGCAAAAATGCGATTGATGGCTTAAGTAAAATAATTGAATTCTTGAACCGCAATGCGAGTTTGGAGTTGAGTATTATATCGTTTGACTGAATAAAATCGTTTAGTTGGGCTTTTTCAAAATATTCGTAAATATAAGATAAGTTGTTGTCGTTTAGCCATTGATCATAGCTGAGATTATATATGTCCTCCTTGAAAATCGTAATGTCGTGAAAATCCAAAACTCTGTTGTGTTTGGTATTAATAAGAGTCAAGTACAAAGATTTTAACTGATTAAGCTTTTGAGATTTGGTGCTACCGTCAGCGGTGATACATTCCACCAGACCGTTATTGCTAATTTGCGGTTTGTTATTACTAAGTGACTTCTTTCGCTTGTGGCATTTATAGCTATGGTGATGTATATGGTGAGGATGATGCGGAAGACGAGCCAAATGGTCCATAAAACCACCATTGCTGCTTGAAGAAGACCCATCTTCATCATAGTCATCGTCACTACCTACTGCCGCTAGTACTTCATTTTCTTGCTCAAGCTTCTTATTCTTGACCAATTCCCGTCTTTGTTCCTTTTTCTCCTTTTTGAGTTTCTTTCTTTCATCTTTGCTGAGCTTTTTCTTTAGCTTTCCAACTTGTGAGTCGCCATTTGTGTTGCTATTACTGCTGCCGTTGGCCAAGGATACACCACCGCCGCTGCTATAGCTGCTTATCAGCGACTTTCCCTCACTGTTAGTAAACCCACTTTCAGCAGTGGTGGCAGTAGTCACTCCATCAGTTGTTAGAGCATTATCGACTCCATTAATACCGGCACTGCCGCTGCTGTCGCGTTTGGTAGACCCGCCAAAGGACTCAACGACACTAGCGTCCATACCTTCTTCCTCGGGCTCATATCCCTTATCATCAAACTCGTCGTTGCCATACTGCGTTTGTTCATCGTCTCTGAAACCGTCATAGTCCTCGTCAGTTTGACCCCAGCGAAGCAAGTCAAAGCCACTAGTTACAATTCGAGGACGGTTAGGTTTGTAGGTGTTGCTGCCTGGTGCGTTACTGGGGATATGAAAGCCTTTGTATTTATTGAAGGTTACCTGAAGCATTTGATTTTGACAGGCAATGATGATAAGTGCTATTTTGTATAATTTGTTTTGGTTATATTGGTGTTATAAACAGACTTTTTGAATGTTTGCTAAGCGTGTGTGCTTGAGAGTAGTTGAAGAGGCAATTTGGTTGGAACTTGTCCAACAATAATTTTCTCAAGACAAAAAAAACAAAAATCCGATATGCGGTCGATGAGCAAGAAAACAATAAGACCGACCGACGCACAGAGAGTAAAAGAAGAGGAAGAGATCACAAAATTCGTGAGAGTAACAAAGTTTGAAAGTTTAGAAAGGCTTTAGGCACAAGAGGATGGGAAACCAGGATCTGATATAATACAATATAGGGGGATTATCCGTTCTTATTAGCGGCATATGTCGACATCTGATAGTTGTACCGTGTGAAGGAAATTAAAGCAAAAAAACGGATAAACACTGCAAAAAGAAAGCGCACCCAGTTTGCTCCATGGACTAGCACAACTGTGTGCAATAGGACAAAAACTATTACATAGAGATACAGCGCTTGTATAATAGCAACCAGCTGGCAGCCACATACACAGCCTGAATTACAGAGAAGTACACCAAACGAATTACATTGTAAACATTATAGTGTAGTTGTAGTTAGATTCGCTCATTCACAATTTAAAGTTGGAGAGTAAAGCACCGTCATCAATTTCCAGCCACTCACCAGAATCGTGGTTTGCGTGTTAGCAACTCTACAAATGACGTAACTTAATCTAGCAGTGATGTGTGCACTATTATATCAGAGTTCCTCCAGTGTAGATCAACAGCCGGCAGCCAAGTCCTTAGGACCCTAAAAAAATTTTAGCTCAACGGTCAGGATCCAATGATTTGCTACGCCCAAGGTGCGGCTCAGACCCTGTAGAGACAAAATTATATGGAGAACGATGCCATTATAAATGAATGTTCAGCGTGTTCTCCTTGCAATAATAAGATTGCTTTGACCGGTGACTGTGCTTTTGGGTTCTATTCTTTTTTAGCCGAACGCTTAGTAGCTCATCTATTCGGTATAATGTTAATTAATCCATATAACTTGCTTGCTTCTGAAACCTGAACTGCTTGAATGAATTACAAAACGTTTACTCTTATCTTTTTTATAATCTCCAGGGAATGTTACACGACATGTGCCGGTAAGATCATTAGACTAAGTAATCTAACGGGTCAAAGTTTCGCGCATCAGTTTTAAAGGCCAAAACAGTGGAGCATCTTTCTCATAGACACATTTTAATCAAAGTAGCCTTAGTAGATATGTTGCTTACTAACTTAATTTCAGAGATATTTCTTATCTGATACGAGGCTTCTGTCGAGATTCCCAATATAAAAACGTAAGCTGGTGATTACATTGGTTGCTGTAAGTGAAGTTTGTTGCATAATTGCTTTACAAATTAGTGAGCTTAATGAGTTCAAAAAAACTTGTTTGTGGTTTAGTACAATGCGTTGCTGCAATAGCAGCAACCAAACAGAGTTAGTAGCGAGTCTGCTAATATCAAAGTTATAAAATTGTTACGCCAATATGGAGAAAACCAGAGTATTGTGTGTATATATAAGCACAGTGTTTACCGAGTTCCGGTAGCTTGCATGTGACTCAAGTCGGATATTTTTAGGCCCACTGTGCTGGATCCAGCGGCAGAAATTAGACAGCGGATAGCAGAAAAAGCGCTACTGCGATAATAACGATAATGACGGCAATAAAGTACAAAACAGTCTCTGCTCCACTGAATGTTATTGCGTTGACTAGCACCAGCAGCCAACATATGGCTTTGATATAGAGCTCATAAGAAAAACTGCGATATGAATAACATCATCTATCCCAGCTCATTAATTGAGTTGGATAACCAGTTCAAAAACAAAGTGACATGTCTATTGAGCATCGATAATCAGCTACTAGTGGGATTAAATAATGGCGCACTACTATTATACAGAATATTCAATGCTGGGACTGAAAACCAAAGTGAGCATACTCATAGTTATTGCAATAAAAGCGGTAATGTTGATAACATTTATGGTGTTGAAGGAACGAGACTTGGTGACAATAGCGACGACCCGCTAAATAGCCCCGTCACGCTAACTTCGTTGCACAGTAATCATTCCCACACTGCTGCCAATTCAAGATCCTCATCAGTGCCACCATCTCCATCATTGAAGCCTGCAAGCAACAAAAACAATAGCAGCAGTAATTATAGCAATAGAAATAGCGCAGCGCGCCAGCAAAAAAAATGGTTTCTGGATCCCAAGCTCAAACGGCTACAATTGACTAAGGAAGTGCGTTTGGGAAATGGTACTAACAACAGCAATAGCATAAACAAGCCAATTACAGGTTTAAACTACTTGAAAGATTTAGATTATTTGTTTGTTCACCATGATAGCTTAATTTACATTTACATATATTCCACATTCAAATTCAAAAAAATTATCAGCAGTTCCAAAGGACTCACCACATTCAAAACGTTTTCTCAGCTAGGCGATGCAGAGTTGAAATCGTTGTATGAAGAGCAAAAAAGAAAGCATTCTAGAAAACTGACAGATAATAGTAACGGTGGTGGAGGTGCCGCTACAGGCAACGATTTTGATGAGGAAGATGTGCAAGATAAATTGCAGAAAATCGACTCGTACTCATTGTATCAAAACTTTTATGAGCATGATCCATTTTACGACTCAAACTCTTCAATTGAGTTAAAAAATATTGACATTGAAGATGACTTGGTGCATTCACATTTGGTTTATGCGGTTAGAAGAAAGCTTTACGTGCACTCTTGGATGCTCAATGATCTTGAGTCGGAAGTCGAAAAAGAAATTACTTTGTCTGACAGAATCAAAAACATTGAATTTCTATCCAGCTCTAAAGTGGTAGTGGGCTTGAATTCAGATTTTGTTATTGTTGATTTGAGTACGGCGCGTGTGACTCCACTCATTATACCCAACAGTAGACACTCCTCTTTCATTGGATCTCCATTTAGTACTATTAGTTTGGGCGGGTACAAGCATACAATTAATTTGGTGAGAATTACAAAGCAAAACACCTTAATTTCAAGAGATTCGGTTAGCGTTAAAATCAATCACAAAGGAGAACTACTCAACAAGTCAACATTGAATTGGTCTGTGCCTCCTGAACAGATTCTTTTCCTTTTTCCATATTTGATTTTGGTCAACAGCAATGGCTTGGAGATACGAGACTTAAAAAATGGATATTTATTGCAATCAATTGCTATTTCTGGTGTTTCAAAAATAACAGTAGATAATTTTAGAAACGTTGTTTACATATACGACAATAACAATAAGATTTTACAATGCAACATGAGATCCTATATTTATCAACTTAACAAATTGGAGCAGGAAAATAAACTTAGTGAGGCAATCAATCTTACATTTCAACTATCAGAGCAACAGTTACCTGACAAAGTCTCAAGATTAAGGCAGTTGCAAATCAAGAAAGCCGAGCATTTGTTCAAAGAAAATAAGTTCCATGAATCAATGATTTTGTTCTCCAACTTTTTGGCTCCTCCGAGTTTAGTGCTTTCGTTGTTTCCTAAATTCATTACTGGCAAGAGAATAACCCATAATGATGGCGAGTTATTTCATGACATTGAAGATTTCAGCTCTTTGGCTAACTTGAAACACAGTGATTTAATTTTACCACAAAGAAGAAATTCATCATCAGTATCCCCTTCTCCTTCTAGGCCATCCACTCCAACTCCACCATCGCTGAATCAAACAAAAACAGCAGAAGCAAAACTAACCAGCAGTAGCTTTTCTAGCAGCGATGTAACCAAACCTACCACTATTACCCCAACAAAATATCAACATCAGCATCAACATCAGTACACACAGACAGAAGGAAGTATCTACAGCTACTCCTCACCAAAAGAGAGTGCTTCTCCAGCAAGATACGCTGCAAGACAATACTCATCAGCTACCCAGGCGGCTAGTCAAAATAGGAAAAAACTTATGAAAGCGTTACATAGCTTGCTTCCATATCTTGCGGATACCAGAAGAAAAATTAGTAAAATGTTGAGTTTTGAAGAAGAAAAGCAAGCACGAAAGAATATTGACCTCGCAACGAGAGTCAACAATAATAGTCAAGAAGCAGATAATTTTTCTTCAAAACTTTATTGGAAAACCCTCCCAATACCAAAAGACATCTTTGGTGATTTAAACGAAGCTGCTGAACTTGTAGATACTACTTTATTCAATTGTTATATGATTACAAGTCCTGGTTTGATTGGGCCTTTAGTGCGTATTAGAAACCATTGCAACGTAAAGATCATCGAAAAAAATTTAGCAGAAAGACATTTATACAAAGAATTGGTGGATTTTTATTATGGCAAGGGGCTTCATGAAAAAGCATTAAAATTGTTGTGGAAATTGGGCAAAGGTGAAGAAATTGATATTGATACCCTTGAGGGGCATACCAGAGAAAATGCCATTATTGGAGATCTTGGTGAAGATGACATTGATGAGGAAAATAGTATTTTGAATGATAGTGAGTATGATATTGCAGTGATATTCAACAACGGTATCAATAATCATATAAATGCCATGAATGCATTGAAGGGGCCACTACATACTGTACATTACCTAACCAAGCTATCACAACCTGACATTCACTTGATTTTTGAATATATCAAATGGCCAATGGAAGTGGAGCCTGAAAAGGCAATGGTGGTCTTTTTAGCTGATTCAGATGAGAGTGAGTCATTGAATAAAACCCAGATAGTGGAATTTTTGAGCAGTAATTTCGACAGAAAGTACACGATTATTTATTTGGAGCACGTTATTGATGATTTGCAGGACAAAACCCCAAAGCTTCATACCAAATACATTGACTTACTCGTAGAGAGTCTGCAAGAAGAGGATAGCGAACAAGAAGGAGTATCGCTGTATGATAAACTTGTGGCATTTTTGGGCTCAACTAATGTTTACGAGCCTAGAAAGACATTGCGCATTTTGCTGACATATGAAAGTAAAGATAAAAAGTTCTTGTACTTGAAAACATTCATTTTTCGAAGACTCAAAGACCACGACAAAGTGCTCCAAATCTTGGTCTATGAGTTGCAAGATTTTGTTAAAGCATCAAATTTTTGCTCAGAGTTATATTTACAGGATAAAGCTTTGGGAGCCAAATATTTACAAAAATTATTAGGAATTTACCTCAATCCTGACCCAGCATTAGCATCAACTTCCGGATTTACTCAAAATCTAAAAGCTGCGCTAGAATTGCTAGCTGCTCAAGGTTCAAGAATGTCCCCTGTCGACGTATTGCAAACGTTACCAAAGGACCTTCCACTTCAAAACGTGTCGTTATTTTTATCTACCCAATTGAAGTTAATGGAGAGCAATCTTTCGCAATCGCGAATTAAGAGCTCTTTATCCAAGGTGGATTTGATAAAGTCTCAGGAACTGCTTCTTAAGCTCAAATCACAATCTATTGTCGTTACTGACAGTCGACTTTGCAAACACTGTTCCAAAAGATTGGGCCGGTCGGTGTTGAGCGTCTTTCCAGATGGTAATGTAACTCACTATGGCTGTGCCAGAGAGTACAATCAATTGTTCAATCATGATGCGCGAGCAAATTAGCCAGATTTCGCAGTATTCTTCTGTCAGTTTATATGTTCAATAGAGTAAACGTTAACAGAATAGAATTGTGTCTATTTTGTAGATACACCTACGTAGAATACCGTACTGGTAAACCAATAAGAGTGATTTCTCAGTGAAGGGGAAAAATCACACCATAATATTTTGCCTAAGTTTGATGTTTAAGCATCAAACACATCACTTTTTCAGCATGTCTATTTAACGAACTGATTTAGCTCATGTCTCTCCGTGCGTATGTGCGTCTTATTAATGTGGTGTAGTTAGTAACTTGTGTTGTGGCCACTTTATTATACTCTCCGGGTGACGGCTTGAGCTGTCGCTATGCCCAAAGGAGCAGCTAGAAAAGAGCATCGCGATGATGAAGGCCAAGATAAACCAAAAGCGGCAACAGCATTTACGTGCTCCCTAGCTAGTGTTGTCATTTTCCATTTAGTGCCGCCATCATAGTTATTATTGCCTTCATCTGACACCCAGAGTGTGTTACAGTGGAATTTTACACATCGAAGCAGACTATAAAATCTAGTACCCAGTATTTTACAATGTCCTCCCCTGAAGAGTTGATTGCCCAGGTATGTTGTTTTGTGAATGTTGGTTCTCAATGATGACATATATTGGTACCTATCACCAGAATTGCTGTATATCTTTCCCGGTTGACTATTTTTAGCGTGATGTTGCTCTTATTGTTATTGGCTTAAGAGAAAATACGCCAAGCTGGATTCACAGGCAACAGGAGATCATTGATATGTCAAGCATATGTTGAATTACCAACTCAAGTTAGCTGGCATTAAGTCAAGACCAGTTAAGCAATCATATATACTAACATGTCAATTTTTATTTAGGCCGACAAAAAATGTGCCCCAGTGAGCGGGTTCACCAAATTTTTTGGCGGTGGCAGTGTATACCGTTTCGAAGAAGCTGCTGATCTCTATATCCAAGCTGCTAACCTTTACCGTATCCAGAAACAGTATGCTAAAGCAGGCCAGCTATTTGAAAAGGCAGCACACGCTCAAACTAAGGCCGAAAGTCCCGATGAATCAGGAAACACCTTAGTGGAAGCCTTTAAGAGTTACAAGAATGAATCTCCTGCGGATGCAGCTCGTGTTTTACAAGAAGCCATCAAGATTTTTACCACTAGAGGGCAATTCCGTCGTGCTGCCAATTTCAAAATGGATTTGGCAGCTATTTATGAAGAAGATCTCAATCAGTATACTGAAGCCACCATACATTATGAGCAAGCAGGAGACTGGTACTCTTCTGATCAAGCACAAGCATTAGCTAACAAGGCATACATTAAAGCTGCTGATTTGGGAGCTCTCTCTGGGAACTATATTCAAGCAGCAGGCCTTTACGAAAGCGTTGCTAAGAGATCATTGAACAATAATTTATCCAAATGGAGTTTGAAAGATTATTTCTTCAAAGCAATTTTGTGTTACTTGGCGGCTGATGATTTAGTGGCTGGGCAAAAAGCATTGGAGAAATTTGTGGACTGGGATAGTCTGTTCACGCAAACTAGAGAATATGTATTGTTGAGAGATTTGACTCAAGCTATCCAGGACAGAGACGGCCAAACTTTTGCTGATAAGTTATACGAGTATGATCAGTTTAGCAAGTTGGACAAATGGAAGACTACAGTGTTGCTTAAAATCAAAAATTCTATTGTTGAAGCCGATGATGATATCTTATAAGCTATCTACCCGTCTTATTATTATAAGTTGTTAATACCAATTGTTATAATTTTTTTTGAATAAACGGAATATGCAGTTATTTTCTTGCCTTAGATAATTGTAAATTCGAAAAAGGATTTGTTCCTGCGTAGACGTTTTTTACATCATCATTTTCTGTTTACAAAAACTAGAACTTAAATAGATGCATTTCCCCGAGAGCTGTCGAGTGAGAGTGGTGGAGTCGTTCAATTAATACGTTTGAAAAGTTGTTCAAGGTAGAAGAAGCTGTATCTCTATTTGGCTTATATATAGTATGCAGCGGCATTCAAGCACTCAACAGGGTGACCCCTTTCCCGAAACACCAAAATTGGTGTTATTTTTTTTTTTTTTGTTTTTTTGTTTTTCAACATTTATTTATTATTCCGCTTGTTTTTTTGGCGGTTTATACAAAAGGTTACATGAGTCGATAATAGATACCGAGCACATTACGTTACCATACACATCATCAAAAAGCAGACACAACATCATGGAAAAGCCACTTTTTCCTCAAGCTTTGACAACCAGTTTTTTTTCAAGAGTGAAAAATGAAAACACTTCTTTGTACATAACGACGCAGACGTCGCGGGGTACCAAGAGAAACGCAACGGTAGTCAATTACGCAGAAGACTATTTTGAAGATTTTGATGACTATGAAGATGATGACAATAACCATCGTCATAATAGTCTTGCCAGTAACCGAGTAGGATACATTAATCAAATAAATGGTGAAATAATAGATCCAAACAACACTACTGGCAATGCATTGCTTAACCATTTTTCCGGAAAATTTGCTAGCAAGACGCCACATGCCTACCATAGTGAATTCGAACTTATTAGAAATGCTGGACTACCGGAGGCTCTCATACCGATTAGAATTAACATTGAGCATCAGAATAGTCGTATTGTGGACCACTTCATGTGGAACTTGAATGAATCTTTACTTACGCCGGAAAAATTTGCCGAAATTATGTGTCTTGATTTGGATTTGCCATTATCCGTACAATCGCAAATTGCTAGCTCAATAACGTCTCAAATTGAAGAATATTCCCAGCTTGTTCATATTCAACTTCCTGAAGATGTAGCTATTCATGTGATTATTGATCTTTCGATGAATTTGGATAAACAGTTGTATGAGGACAAATTTGAATGGGATTTATCCTCATCTAATGGATTCTTGACCCCTGAAAAATTCGCAGAAATCGTGGTGGCAGATTTAGGTTTAGCTAGGGAATTTTACCCAGCAATTGCCCATGCATTACATGAATCGATTATTAAGTTAAAGAAAGATGCCATTGAAGGAAGATTGCCTCAAGAAATCTTGAATGGTGCTGCATACGGTCGCGAAGCAGGCTGGAGGTTTGATCCGGAGAATTTGGGTCAAGAATGGAGCCCAAGTGTGGAAACTTTGAGTCAATGGGAAATTGAAAAGAGAGAAATTGAAAGAGAAAGAAACATTAGAAGACTTAAGAGAGAAACAATGAGAATTGAAGGGGAAACTACTAGCTCTAGAGGAAGAAGAAGAGGCACAAGAAGATACGATGAGTTGGAAGGCACTTGGGTCAATTATTAGTTC
>JXWR01006961.1_pt1 | contig 13505 bp, 6 predicted proteins | sample 315541 | NCBI WGS metagenome assembly JXWR01 (sample SAMN03273951, study PRJNA271842) | soil metagenome | isolation source: rice field ambient CO2 | place: India: CRRI Experimental farm Cuttack,Odisha-753006 | collected 2013-12-17
AAAAAAAAAAATAGAGAAAAAGAAGATCTATGCATCCGCACCATTGGCACCTGGCCCCGCAAAAGCGTCATACACTGACAAAACTAGCTAAAAGCAGGCTTACTGATAATCGAGTAGCTGTATCTGTTAAGTTTTTTAGTGCCTCTAATATTTTGATGTTGTACGTATTGTTTAGTTAAACCATTTATTATCAACTCGTTGCAAGAATAGCGAAATATAATTGTGGAAAACGGCGGTCGGGGAATTTAAAGCTAAACCCGAAGCTTTATCAAAAAAAAACGAACTACAGCCATCATTTTACAAACGGACTCGGACTCCTGCTTTTAACTCAAGCCTCACTCTCGCAGTTTTTTCCTAGCTTTTTTTTTTTTTTTTGTAAGATCAATCCTGATGTAAATTCTGCCAATAGTTGTATGGTGCTCAAGAAAGTATGAAGAAAGCCCTCCGCAATTGGCGGCCACAGACAGCAGTATGTTACGGCCGGGTACCATGATTTTGCGCCGTATCGGCAACATGAGCAGTTTGCACTGAGTGGTGGAAAAAATCAGATTATTGCTGGTGCTGGCACATATATCTATTGCGTTTGCTGTTCTTCACAACTTGGAGATTATCTAATCCCAGAACCAAAAGCCCAAATTATTTTATAAAACAATCAATCATGTTGGAAACATATTTTACCGGGGTTAAGGACAGAATCATTGCCCACAATTGGAAAATGGAAGGTGTTGTTATCACCTTGACTTTGGCCACAGTGTTGTTGTACGTGTTTGGCAACTATTGGAACGACACCAAGTTCCAGAAATTCATTACCTTCGAGTCAGAGAAATTGCGGGAGCAATTCTATCAAGTCGGGGTGACGCCTCGTAAGTTGTTCATTAAGGATGATGAACAACATTTTGTCTCTTATGCTACAGGAAGAATCAACATTTCTCGCTTCATCATCAAGGTGACTTTGCAAGCTAGACAAAATTTCACCATGTGGCTCATGGAAAACGTCTTCAGCTTTTTTGCACAAACTGTTGATGCTGCTGAAGATGAAATTCAAATTGTGGCTAATGTGCACCCAGATATCACTCTTGACCCATTCATTTTTGCAATTGTTAACAAGGACAACATGAATAAGGAAAGAAAAGACAACTACTATTTATCTTTGACCAAGACCACTGACTCTGAAAAATTGCCATTACAGTTTGTGTACATGTCTGAATCTCCAGAAATCAATGAGTTGCTTTACTCCGAGGAATTGAGACAAGTTTTGGATCAATCTGGTGACTTGTTAAAATTGTTGGCCTTTACTGATCAATCACCAGTTCATCCATTTGACTTGAAGGAAACTAAACCACAGTTCAGAGCTATTTTGAAGTTGCACTTAAAATCAGACCCAAGTAGCTTGGAAAGAACCTCCAATATTATTAACCAATTTATTGAGCTTATTGATGTCGTTTCTTCTAAGAAGTTTAAAGTGAGAACCGAAGTTGTAAAGAAAATCAACAAGGTTAGAGATGCAGAAGTTAAAAAATTAGAAAAATTGATTGAACAAGACAGAAAAGACCAATTGGAAGAGAAAAAGTTAGAAGAATTGAAGAAACAAAAGGAACAGTTGAGAAATATAAACCCAAAGGAATTGGAAAAGTTGGAGAAAAAGCAAAGAGAAAAGCAACAACGTAAGTTGGCTAAGAAGCAAAGAGTGAGAGGTTAGAAATTTTACATTACTTTTTTTCGTTTCTTTACATCACCTATTAAGTGTTGTTAAATCTTTTTATGTTTATTTCAGAGACTTTTTTTATTGATTATTGTTGTACTTCAGTTTCGTTACATACCAAAATTATGAATTTTACGAGCTTTGTTTAGAATCGTTTGAGCGTTCATTGAATATAATATTTTGTTCTTTCTGTAAAAAAAAATATTAGTTGTAGAGATTTTGAGTAATGGACTGTGTTTTTTGCTTTTGAATTTTAATTTTAAGCTGTGAATCGAAAGCTGTAATACGCAAATTGTCATTGATTGAATACACCATTCACTTAACAAATGGTATACACGTATATACATGATGATGATTGTAAGTTTTTGCCAAAATGTGAAAGGATAGTATAAATGTTAAGGGCCAAAAAGAGTCATAAAATGGAAGAAAAAAAAGTGGAAAAGTAAAACAAAAAAAAGACAAGCAACAAAAAATAGTAAAAATAAGCATACAGAAAATAAAATATGATGATGAAAGAAATAATAGAAAAGAACAGATAATAAGGAAACTTGTTTGAAAGGTGCCAAAACCAAACGCTAATTGATGATTTTGGTACGCACGACATATGCACATCACTTAAGATATCTGTTTGTAGATGTATGAGAGGAATGAGAGTCTCGTAATTAATGATTTATCATGCAACGAAAATAATGATTATAAATTTGGTAAAAATACAGTTTTATTCATTGGAAACCCCATTCTTTTTTTTTCTTTCAAGAAATGACTGAATCATGACTGATTGATTGACTGACTGATTGACTGACTATCAAACTCAATTTGCCAATCTTTTAAGAGCACACCAGCCAGCAGCGACACCAGTCATCAACCCAGCACTGACGCCCATTGGTCTCAACCCTTTACTACTCTTAAAAAGAGCACCAGTCAAGAAACCAGAAACCAAAGAACTGTAGTCATCGTGTCTGCCTCTGAAATAACCAATGGAAGAATTTATTATATTATAAGTGATGGCCAACACACCAGCGCTATTACCCATAAATGGACCTCTTTTGGTGATGTGATTAAGCACAGTATTCAACCTCAACTTGTTGGAAGTGGTGCCGGCTGGAATGTTCTTCACCCCTTCAAGGAAACCGAAAACACCACCAACGGATAAAGCACCCAAGTATACGGTACCGGTACCATAACATAAATCATCGTTGAAACCTCTAGATGGCAAGAAACCATTTTGAGCACCTTCATCACTAGAGATTGATTCACCTTCAATGTCTAAGAATTCAACACCTTTGTCCAACTCGGCCAATGGATGCAACTTGGCAGCATCAAACACGCCAGGAGCAATGACATTATTGATATTAGAGACTGAACTTGGATCAAATCCCAATCTATCCTGAGCGCCAGCAGGTGACAACGACAAGTCTTCTTGATGTTTCTGTTCTGGTTGTTCTTTTTTGCCTCCCCACAAAAATGACATTTTTGATATTATATTATGATGATAATTATATTATTATATTTAATTGGTATGCTAACCTTTCTGCTCTATACGATCTAACGCTTTCAAATTGGATATGGGGTAGTGTAACCTGGTATAATAAATTCAACCTCAATCACTGCTATACTAATATTGCAATTATCTGCTATTCAAATAGTATCCTTTTTCTCGAAAAATTCGTCAACTTTCAAAGCTTCACTTTTTTTTTCTTTCTCTTTCGTTCGTCTTTCACTCACACTCAGGGCAAAGAATAAAGAAAAAAAAATTTTCTCGCACACCGAGTCACATGAATAACCCTCGGGTGAATCAATATATGATAATTAAATACCTCGGAGATCAGCTGACATACCTATCTCATTATAATATGGTTACTTTTATACTTATGTAAAAAATTTTCAAAATGGTTTCGTGGTCTAGTTGGTTATGGCATCTGCTTAACACGCAGAACGTCCCCAGTTCGATCCTGGGCGAAATCATTTTTTGTTCTTTCTGCTGGGGATTTTCGTAAGTAGTTTTAATAAAGAATTGAGCCAGAACAGCTTTATTTATTACGTCACCACGCTAATGACTAAGATAACACAACTGTGTTATCTTAGTGAGTGCAAGATGTTACAAAAAAAGGCAAAACAATGACCCCCTTAAACCAAAATATAGATCTCACAATTCTACACATCCACATACCAAAATCAACATTTTAATTATTCAAAACTCTAGATAGTTAATCGTTATTTTATTAGTTTAAAAAATGCTAAGCTTCTATATCATGATTGCAAATCGTATCTAACAGCGTAATTGTTTTCATTAAGGTAGTTTTTAACATCAAGTACCTCGTATTCTCCTCTGTGAAACATACCAGCTCCCAATGCGGCATCAACCCCTGTTTCCTGAAAAGCTTCTAGAAAATGTTCTGGTTTACCGGCACCCGAGCTAGCAATTACTGGAATCTTGACTGACTTCTTGATAAGATTAACTAACTCCAAATCGTATCCTGAATTGGAACCATCTTTGTCAATACAGTTCAACAAAATTTCACCGGCTCCAAGCTTTTCACAAGCAGTGACGAGCTCATATGCACCAATTTTATCTGAAAATTCACGACCACCTTTGACGCTGACTTGGTAGTAACAGTATTCTTCACCATTAGGACCAGGAGTGTTAGTTTTGATCAATTTAAATTTTTTGGCTTCTATACTGTTAGTGGCATCAGCAACATATTTTCTTTTTGGATCCACTGAAATTACCACTGCTTGAATACCATAATTCTTGGAAATCAATTCAATTGGTGAAGTGCCGTCTCCTTTTCCACCATTAGCGTAAAACTTTTCGGCAGTGTAAACTGCATCAGAGCCAATACTGACTTTGTCAGCTCCGGATTTGAAGTAAATTTCTGCCACTTTCAATGAACTTACAATTTCGCCACTTGGTTGTTTGAAATCACGGATACCACCACCCACAGTCAATGGAACAAAAATCGTTTTACTGGCTTCTTTCAATACATCCAACATTGGTAAGTCCTGTAATGGACAGTCTCTGAAAGATGTAATGTTCAAGAAAGTAATTTCGTCAGCACCCTGTTTATAATAATCTTCAGCAAGTTTCACTGGTTTACCCAAATTGCGCACATTATTCTTACCACCCTCAGTGGTGGATTTTTCACGCACATCGTACTGATCACCTTTAGTAACCACCAAGTCACCTTGATCATTGGTTCTTACATCAAGACAGGCAATGATTCTGTAAGTGAGGCCATTAAGGTTTTGTTGAGATTGAGACTTAGCAGCAGCGGCAGCGGCATCGTTAGCACTAGCCACTTTCACAAGCTTTTCACCATTTAAGAAGGCATTAATGATCTTGATACCAGCAGCACCTGATTTCTCTGGGTGGAACTGTGTGGCGACAACATTGCCCTTGCTGACAGCAGCAACAAATTTCTCGTTACCGTATTGTGCCACTGACAAATCAAACCCATCTTCAATGAGAGCGCGGATTTCAGCATCAGAAATAATGGCAGCATAAGAGTGAACAAAATAATATCTCTGCTCAGCATTTATGCCAAACAACTCGTATTCTTTACTGTTTTCAAAACGGGTTTCATTGTTGCTAAAGCTATCACCCAAGTACAAACCAGCAGTGTTGTTCCAACCAATGTGAGGCACGGATTTGTTAGTGTCTTTGAACCTAACTAATTGGATGTTTTTCACGTATCCCAATCCCTGGGAAACACTATTATCTTCTTCACTTGATTCGAACAAGGTTTGCAAACCAACACAGATACCCATCAATGGACGTCCAGAAGCAATATATTGTTGTAATGGAGCTCTAAAATGTTTGAGTTCCAATTGTTTGACAAAGTGGCCATAGTTACCAACACCTGGCAATATCAACTTGATACTGTTGTCATTGGATTCTGATGCTTTCGCTAGCAACATGCTAAGATCAGCGCCGTTTGTGATGTAATTAACGGAGTAACCAAGATGCTCAATACCATTTTGCAAAGATTGCAAGTTACCGCTATCAACGTCCACCACGTATACTGTTTTGCTATCCATGTCTGCTGTTTTATTGTTATTCTGGCGATTATGTATTAGTCTGAAGTACTAAAGACAGAAGAGATGCGATGACAAATCGGGGGTCTTGACTAATAAATCGAAAAAAAGAGAAAAAATTGAAATTTCTCGATTTTCGCTCATGCTGAGAACTTGCAGCAAAAAGGAAAAAAAAAAAAGAAAAAAAGTGGTCATGTGATGTATGTTTGTACCTTAGCAAAGGGGTTCACGCTTGATAGTCACCACGAAGAACACAGAATAGCCACTATCCTTTGTCATTTACAACAGATTATGAGTCAAAACCAAACTAAAAATAAACTGTACATTTTCATATTACAAAACTCTATAAGCACTAGGCTTTCGTACTAGTGGAAGCAACACTGTGACTCACAAGCGATTCATCGATCTTCAACTTTTTACTTTCTACAGTAACCTCCAATTCGGCAGATTCCTCTATCGCTCTCTTCTTATTACTTCCATCAACGCCTTTCTCCTCCTCCTCACCTTCTTTCTCTTCAACTCCCTTTTTCTGCACTTCTGGCTTAGCTTGGATCTTTTCCACGTTACTTGTTTTCTTTGTCTTGTGTTCTTCCTTGTTAAAATTTTCCAACAATCCATCATCACGCAAGTTGTTGAATGCGGTGTTCAAATCTTCTTGAGTCTTAGCTCTGCTAATTTGCTGATACACTTTCGCTTTCCCTGGAATGATCCTGCTCAAGCAAAATTTGGTGTTTCCGACGTGATGGTTGAATTGATTGCTGTATTGGTTAAACTCTTTTGCAGCTTTAGCCCAGTGTAGCGGTGTCTCTGAGAAAACAGTTGGGTTGGATTCGGCAGCTTCAGCAACCATAGCACCAATATCCTCCCCATACTCCTTCTGTAAATCTTTGTATTCCTGATAGCTCCTAATTGCTCCATTGATGATAAAACTTACATTATGCTCTTTGCATTTCGGTATAATAAATGGCAAGTAATCTCTTATTGGACTCTGTCTGTTTCTCATTTCTCTTGTTCTGCAATGCACTGTTAAATTGGAAATACCAGTCTTAAGTAGCTTGTCAACAAGGTCTAATGTTTCTTCCTTGGTTTCCAAAATTCGTATCTTGACACTGATAGGTTTATTCTTTGGTTTGCCAACTTCCTTCACTAATCTTTCCAAAATCTCACACAACAAGTCTGGGGTTCTAAGTAAAGCAGCACCCATTCCTGCATGGATAGAAAAGTGTTTAGGGCATCCAGCATTGATATCTAAGCCATCCACATCATCAATTATTATATTTGCGGCCTTCACTGCCAAATCAGGATCAGCAGTACCCAATTGAAATATCAACTTGTCTTTTTCTGTTTCTCTGTGTGTTCTAAATGACACATTCTCAACGCCTGCTTTTTTTCCCTGGCCTTCTCTGGATGTGATAAAGTCGACAGTCCCCAAGTCTTTGTTTTCGACTCTTTTGAAAGTCAAGATTTTCTTGTCGATGATCTCCGGCCCCCAAACCAAATCAGCGCCGTATTTTAATGCTAATAGTCTGGTAGGGAGTTCCCCGACCCTCACCATAGGCGCCAAAACAAATTTACCAGTATAATTCACCCCCATTTTCAAAATGCTTGTCATGTCAAGGTTACTATGCAAAATTCACTGTTTGATAGTTTGGCAGGAAAGAAGACAACAAAAGCTGTTTTGATTACCGACCTAAGGAGAAAAAAAATAGAAAAAAAAAAAGTTGAAAAAGAAATGCGGAGGCCCATGATGCTGGTATATGTGTATATCACATGGCGCATGCGTTTTCCATGACCGTTTGTTTTGAACCATGGTTCTGGAGTGACACGACCAACCAAAATAGCTCGATCCGCTGAAATCCCCGGAACATCAAATGTTTCAAAAACAATGCTCGGTTTTAACTATAGCTTTCGTTACATTCATATAGTTCTGGCTTATTAAAGCTAAGTTATAAATAATGGACAAACGTGTTATAAGGCGTGTGCTACATAATATTTCTTCATTACAAAGACTAAGGACAACTAGAGTACCTGGGTTTTTGAAAGTTTTCTTAATTCTACTACTAGTCCAATTGATATACTATAGTTCATACAGAACGCAAACATATCCGACTGCTAAAGTCCTAGCTAATAAAAAGGAGGTAAATAAATTAGTATCATCGTTTGATCCCACTCTAATAGTGCAAAAGATAGTGGCACATCCTCCCAGTGATAATTCCAAAATCGATGTGGACGAGTTATTGAACCGTTATGCAAATTCAACTTCAAGTGTCTTGGAAAACTATATTAAGAGCTACAAAGATGTGCTAACAAGTGACTCTATTAACTTAAATGATAAATGTGACTTGTTCTTGTACCATTTGCATTCGGTTGAACGGTCCAACTGGGATCTTGAAAGCGATTTATACTACACACCGGAGGCCTTTGATAAGGAATCATACATGGAAGACCGTAAAGAGGAGAAAATTGAGGAGCTCAAAAAGAATTTCATAGATAACGCAAGAAAAGATATTATAAAGCAACTGAAAACTCGAGGGAAAAAATTATCTCTGAAAGAGATAGAAAGCTTACTTCCTTCGTTTCAAGAAGAATTGAATCAAACTGTTTTCGAAGAGTTCGAACGCAAGTACTCTGAGGCAACTGTCAAAAATAGAGAAATAGAGCAAGACAAATTTAAGCGGGTTTCAAATTTGAGAATTTTTGGTAAATGTTTTTTCAATGATCAATATGTAAAAGGTTCTCAAAAAAACAATCAGAAATCAATAGAAAGAATATTAGGTGCATTTAGTGGACAAATGTGCCAGTACACCGAACAATTATTATTCCCGTTTCTTTCATTCAAGCCACCTATTTACAAAAGATGGACCGGTGATGTGTATCATGGTGTGCCTTTGATAGAAAACATTTTGTACAATGATAAGCATCCTGACAAACAAGATCATTTACCTGAGAAAGCAACTGAAATTGGCGATATAGAAATACCTGGGTGCTTCTTGTCCAATTTCCGGCAATCCATTAATGGTAAGGGGATTGTCGTTTCTACCAATGATGCATACGCTCATGAGTTGAAGCGCCTTATTAAGGTTTTGCGTATAATGGGAAACAAACTTCCAATCCAAGTTGTTCATAAAGGAGATCTCTCTGAGAAAGAAAAAAGATCCATCATCAACTATGCTAGAGCACCTATGGAAAAAGTCTTGCTGAAGTTGCCTGAAGAGACTAAAAGTTCTCTTGATAGCAATCTTCATGATTATATTGACCCAACATTTCCTGTTCAAGAGTTGTGGTTTGTGGATGTGAAAAATACCATCAATCCAAAGTATTTGGAATACTTTGAAAGCTTTGCTAATAAACTTTTAGCTTACTTGTTCACCTCTTTTGACGAGATCATACTAATGGATACAGACACGGTACCTCTAGTGCCTACTAGTGACCTATTCAGGTTGGAAAAGTATACTGAACATGGAGCTCTATTTTTTAGAGATAGAGATTTTGATGACTTGTTATGGTTTTACGATTCCAACCTATGGAAAAAATTAATGCCGAGTATGGTGGATGAAAAAGTTTTTAATATACCACATTCTACCGATTTCACTTTAAAGAACAGGTACTTGGGCGATGATAGAAGACATTTTATGGAAGCCGGATTAGTTCTAATGAAAAGATCTACTCATTTTACTGGCATTCTTATGAGCCTTGAAATCAATTTATGGGGCATTGTATCTAGCGATAAAGTTTGGGGTGAAAAAGAGTTTTTCTGGCTTGGGCAATCTCTTGCCGGTAATGAGAATTATTACTTCAACGCCAATCAAGCTGGTGCTGCTGGTCAGATAACCACTATAGAAGACAAGATATCCAGTGAGATATGTTCTACACATCCTGCACATGTGTGGGATAAAGATAACAGGACGTTGCTTTGGATAAATTCTGGTTTCCAAAACTGCAAAAAAGGTACCTGGGCCACTGATGTATACAATGAAGCATTCAAAAGAACCAGCAAAAATAAACCAAAATTATTGAAGCATTACTATGAGGATTTCACAAGAATAAAAGGTGTTATTGTACCACCAGTTACTGACTACTCAATCAAAAACTCAGCAGGAGAGCCGCCTTTTGGTTGGAAGAAAACTGAGCTATGTGCTGGTTTTTGTTGGTGTGCATATAATGTCCTTGGAGGATCCAAGGAAGCCACTGACATTGGTCAGTTGATTGAATTTGATAATAAAATGCAAAAGTTTTATGAGGTTGTTGGAGAAATATGGAACTTAAACGTATGATTATTGTAAAATAATAAATATAGAGTTTATTTTCTTTATTTTTTTTTAACTTATTTATCGAGTTAATTGATGACAAATTGTAAGCATTTTTTATTAAGCATAAAATGGATTTTTTATCTCTATTTAATTGATAGAAAAAACAATCTCCCAGACAAACCATAGATGTACTATATGGATAAACCTATAAGATTATGGTACAGCTAGTAGAAGACTTGTAGAGGTAAAAATGCATGTTTTTCAAGTATAACTATATCTGCTGAGTAATAATCCGGAGTTAATTTCTCTTTAATTAATGATACTAAAACTTACACTTATTACAGGCTGAACAAAGATAAAAATTATGCTATTGGCTGATTGTTACGCAGTTGATCCACATATTCACACTAGCCAATACCGTAAATCTCTCCGCGACAACATATAGTATAGTTCAGTTGTTATTATATAGGGGAAACTTATATAAGTGAAACCCCCGTTAGTATTAGTTAGACTTTCATGGATCAGTTGGATTTGAAATAGATATAGGAGATTTTAGTCTAGAATGGATGATATTTTATTTTAGTTGAGGATTATTGTTTTGTTGTCGACAGATAAAAGAGAATGGGTCTCACTTCAATACCAACTTCCACTCACTAAGATAACACTAAAGTGTTATCTAATTCATTACAGCGGTAATGCAGTAAACAAGACCAGAGATTGGAATGGTTTTCCAATCAAAGTCCTTGGAATTTGTACTTTTCACCTCCACATCAGTATTTGGGCTTATAAACAGATATGACTACACCATTATCGCACCTGATCAGTGCTGTTCTCGTGGCCCAGTTGGTTAAGGCGTCAGTCTCATACTGAACCAGAGAAATCTGAAGATCGCGAGTTCGACTCTCGCCGAGAGCACTTTTTTAGCATACTAAGTGCTAGTTATTTTTCTTCCGTTGTTTTTCTTTTTTTTTTTCCTAGTTCGGTTTTTTTTTGTCTTAACACATTTGACATTTTCTATTGTGATCCGGTCTTCTGTGGTTGTTTCATCAATATCAACACTCTGCTGTTCTGTTTTTGTTTTTGTTTTTTTCGCTTTTTTTTATCTCTTTTATACAGCAAGAGTTTTTCAGTACTTTTCTATCTGAAAAATATAGGTCAAACTATGAGTCAGGGAAATTATTATAGCGCTGATATACCTGTAACTGATCTTGATGATGAAGATGACTTTATAGTTACCACCGGTCAAAATGGAAGCACAACTCACAACGAAGGAGTTTTCAATGAAGATTTTGAGACTCTTAATTCAAAAAATAAGAGCAAGCTTAAGAAAGCAGTATCAAAGATAAAAGATGCTGTTAGTATTAAGTCTCAACAACATCAGCATTATCGTCACATACAGAATTCCTTTACTCCCAGTGAAAACATAGAGTTGCAAAGTTATCCTGCTTCCTTTTCGAGTGATGATGCTAGCTCAACAAACCATAAGTTTTTAAACGAACCAAACTCGCCTGCGAGCTTATTGAAAACAATCACTTTTATAGTTGGAACTCTCGCTTTTATAGGGGTACTTGTCGTGTCTTCTGTGGCGATATCAAACTACAAGCAAGGCCAGATGATCTCCAGTGTAACGAATGTCAAAAAGCCAACTTTGAATAATGGGACTCATCTTTTCTACCCAACAACAATCATGATATCTTTGGATGGGTTCCATCCCCATTACATCTCATCCGAACTAACGCCATTCATGCACAATCTATACATCAACTCTTACGGACCACCATTCATGATACCATCATTTCCTTCATCCACTTTCCCTAATCATTGGTCGTTAGTAACGGGGCTATATCCTGCATTTCATGGTATTGTGGGAAACACGTTTTTCAGTCCAATGACCAATAAACAGTTTGTCAATGTCAAAGCCGATCTCAGTTTAGACACTAATTGGTGGGGCGGTGAGCCAATATGGCAAACTGCTTACTCTCATGGGGTTGCCTCTGCCGTTCACATGTGGCCTGGAAGCGAGGTTAATCTTACCATTGGGAACCCACTTGAAGTGGACAAGTTCAAAGGATCAGAACTATTATCAGCAAAAGTAGACAGAATTCTTGAATGGTTGGACAGAGATATTTCGACGCGACCAGAGCTAATGTTGGGATATGTGCCAACAATCGACTCTCTTGGTCATAGACATGGTATCGCCGGAAAGGAATTGAAGGATGGGTTAAAATATGTTGATAACTTCATAGAGAGCCTTATTGTGGAGATCAAGGAGAGAAATTTAACAGATATTGTGAATTTTGTTATTGTGTCGGACCATGGAATGTCACCTACTTCAAACAAACGTCTCATTTATTTAGATGATATTGTAGATTTGAAGAAGATTCAGCATACAGACGGCTGGCCCCTTTTTGGTTTAAGGCCTTTCAAACAGTTTTCAGTGGAGGAAGTTTTTCAATCAATGAATGAAACTTACCATAAATTAGATAATCCGCATTTTAAAATATACCTCAAAACAGACATGCCTGAAGAGTGGCACTTTGGCAACAGCGGGTCCAAGTTTGATGAAAGAATAGCGCCAATCTGGATTGTACCTGATGTGGGATATGCTATAACGACTAAAAAAGATATGGAGAAAAGTGGAGGCAATTATAAGTTGAAAGGGATTCACGGTTACAATAACACCGAAGTGCTCATGAGAGCTTTGTTCATTGGCACCGGACCATACTTTTCAAATGCATTAGGAGGCGAAAAATTTAGGAAGATCAAGCCATTTCAAAATACAGAGGTGTATAATTTGGTATGTGACACCTTGAATCTACGCCCAGCAAAAAATAACGGTACTGGCACCAGTATTATTTTCAACAAGAAAAATATACTAGAATCTAACTGGACTGATCCATTGAGCTATCCAAACGTGCCGTTTGATTCTGAAGTCATTCGTGAAAATGCTACTTATGATGTGCTATTCCGCAATGAAAGTGGAGTACAGCGACCGGTTGAAGTCCCACTCAACCCAACTGAATCACTACTTTCCAGTGAGGAGGCCACGGGTGCCCCAGTAACATCAGAGTCTGTTCCCGGTGCCACTTTCAAGCTGGATCTCTCTTCAATTGAGGCTACCTGGACAGCGATTGCTGCTGCTTCCACTAGTGTGGCTGCTAAAAGTGCTACTCTTACTACCGGCCCTGAGTCTGGAAAAAGCGCAAATATCGCCACTAGTGGTGGTGCAGAGTCCACGCACACACGAGGAATAATTGCTGATTTTATTGAAGATACCATTGAAAAGATAGAGGATGAAGTTGAAGAAATCTACAATGAAGTTGGTGGCGCAATTGATGCACTTCGTCACAAGGGCCAGAATGACCACGACAAAGAGAACTAATGTATGATCCACGAAATCGGACTTCGCAACTGTGTCTTCTTTTAGTTACTAACGGTGAGGCGTACTTGTACAAAATAATTTATACCTCCTCATCTCCACTTTCGCTCACTTCCATGTTCTGTTTTTTTTTTTTTTT